>Ga0206131_10008432_pt1 | contig 10124 bp, 7 predicted proteins | sample Helgoland_Spring_FD_148636 | JGI IMG/M metagenome (GOLD analysis project Ga0206131, IMG submission 148636) | Pelagic subsurface seawater microbial communities from Kabeltonne, Helgoland, North Sea - Helgoland_Spring_Bloom_20160517_1 | ecosystem: Environmental > Aquatic > Marine > Epipelagic ... | reverse complement strand
ATTGTAAATCTAAAAAGAATGAATTATTATCTTGGTACCACATTTCTAACTCTCCTTTGTAGGGCGCTATTACTCTTTTATAAAATTCATGCGGATCTTCGTCTTTAATTGCTGAAATAATTGATTCCTCATCTCTAAAAATAATAGAACCAATCCCTGTAAGACCTGGTTTTACATTGTATATTTTAGATTGCACCTCTTCATTGTATGCAGTAAAAGTTTTAGTAACTAATGGTCTAGGACCAACTAAACTTATGTCTCCTTTTAAAATATTAATGATTTGAGGAATTTCATTGATCTTTGTTTTTCTTAAAATGGATCCAATTTTTGTAACCCTTGGATCATTTTGAAGTGTAATGCTTCCAGCACCTATATTCATAGAATTTTTTATCATTGTAGCGAACTTCCATATTTGAAATTTTGAATTATGGATTCCATAACGTTCCTGAAAATAAAAAACTTCTCCTTCAGCAGAAAATTTTAAAATAATTATAATAGGTATAAATATCGGAATAAGAATAATTAGCGCAATAAGACTAACAATAATATCCAATAAGCGTTTGAGAAATTTATACATAAAACTTATTTAAAATTGTTTTTTTATGCAATCTACTACCATAGAAAGTTCTTTATTCGAGATATTTGTTGAGCATGGTATACTAAGAGAGTTACTATAAACTTTATCCGAAATATCATTTTTAGAGATGTATAATTCATTTTTATACATTGGTAATTTGTTCATTGGAATCCAAAATGGTCTAGACTGTAATTTATTTTCATTCAACGACTTGAGTAGTTTTTTTTGGTTTTTAGTTTTAATTGTAAATAACCACCAATTAGAATTTACATTTTTATCAACAGTCTGAAAATTAATATCACCTAAACCGTTCAATGAATTGATATAAAAATCTTTAATAAAATGTTTTTTTTGAATAAAATTGTCCAGCTGTTCTAGTTGTGCTAATCCTATGGCAGCTGCAACATTTGTAAGTCTATAATTATATCCAATAGCGTCATGAAAATATTCAAAGTTATCTGCTTTGGCTTGGGTAGACAGATGCTTTGCTCTTTTAGCAAGATCTTCATTATCAGTAACAATCATACCTCCACCACCAGATGTGATTATTTTATTTCCATTAAAACTAAAACAACCTAATTCACCAAATGTACCGGAATGTTTGCCTTCAAAACTAGAGCCAAGAGATTCAGCAGCATCTTCAACTATTGAAATATTATGTTTTTTACAAATTGAAACTAACTTGTTTATGTCGCACATATTTCCTAAAACATGAACAGGAACAATAGCTTTGATTCTTTGACCAGTTGATTTTAAAATGCATACATCGTCTCGGATTTCAGTTTTTGAATCTAAAAAATCAGATAACAAATCTAAATCTATCTGCCATGAATTTTCGTCAATATCAATCAATATAGGACTAGCACCAACATATTTAATTGCATTTAATGTTGCTATGAATGTAACATTAGTTACTAACACTAAGTCATTGTTTTTGACCTCAGAAAGTAAAAGAGATAAATGAAGTGCAGAGGTTCCACTAGATGTAGCAACGGCATATTTTGAGCCTACATAATCTGAGATTTTTTTTTCAAAATCAGTAACATATGAACCAACTGATGATATCCAACCTGTGTCCAAACAATCCTTAACATATTTCCACTCATTTCCGTTAATATTAGGGCCTGAAAGCAATACCATATTATATGTTTTTAAATTTTGAAGAATAACAATCAGTGATTATGCCTGACTCAACTATTTTTTTAATTTCTTTAATCCCATCAGGGACAGTTTTTGAAATTGAAAAACCTAATTCATTTTTAATTTTTGAAAAATCAACTCTATAATCTCTAGGATCTTCATCTTTTGCAACATATTTAATATCCCCATCAACTAATTTATTTATTTCTCTTATGATCATACCTTTTTGGTAATTTTCCTTAGTATCTCCCACTCCAAAAACTTGAGATTTTACTTTACTCTTTTCGGATTCTAACACTAAAATTGAAGCGCGACATAAATCATCAACATGTGCATATGGTCTCCAAAATTGTTCCCCCCAAATTTCTTGAAAATTTTCAAGAACCATGTTTCTTGTAAATTCATTAACAGTTAAATCAAAACGTATTCTTGGTGAAAAACCATAAACAGTTGAAAATCTAAGTGCAGTTGAGCAAATATTAGAACTGTTTTTCGTATTCAACAAATAATTTTCAAACTTAACTTTTAATTCAGCATACAGAGAAACAGGATTAAGTTCAGAATCTTCTTTAACATAACTATCAGAATCCTTCATCTTTCCGTAATTACTACAAGTTGATGCAAAAACAAATCTTTCTATTCCAGATTTTTCACATTCTTCAAAAAGATTAACTGATCCATCCCAATTGGTTTCATTAGCTTCATCTGAGAACTTACTGCAGGCAGGATCGCCAACAATGGCGGCTAAATGTATAACATAATTAACATTAATCAATGCTTTCCTAACATCTTCAATGTTTCTTATATCTCCCTTTTGTAATTCGAAGTCATTGTTTGTGATTAAATCAAATAGAGACTCTCCTCCCCATTTTAAGGAATCTATAACCCTCACGCTATAACCTTTGTCAAGTAATTGTCGAACCATTACGCATCCGATGTAACCTGCTCCACCTGTGACTAAAACTTTTTTCATATTTTTTTATTTAATTAAATTAGTTATGTGTTCTCCTATTGCAAATGATGCTGTAGCTGCTGGAGAAGGAGCATTACAAACATTAATAATGTTATTTTTAGAAATTATCAAAAAGTCATCTACCATTTCACCATTTGATTTAACTGCTTGAGCACGAACACCCGCTCCACCTGATGATATATCTGAAATTTTTATTTCTGGTATTAATTTTTGTAAAGATCTTAAATATGCTTGTTTGGAAAAAGAACGATACATTTCAATAATTCCTTCTTTCCAATATAATTTTATTAATTTTAAAAATCCAATATAACAGATTGACTCAAGTAATTCTTTTAAATTAATAATGGACATTTTATAACCTTCACGGCTAAATGCAAAAACTGCGTTAGGTCCAGATTCAATAGAATTGTTAATTCTTCTGGTAAAATGAACGCCTAAAAACGGGAAGTCAGGATTAGGAACAGGGTATATTAAATTTTTAACCAAATAAGATGCTGACGGTTTTAGATTATAATATTCGCCTCTAAAAGGAATAATTTTATAATCAATTTTAAAATTAATTTTAGCTAATTTATCTGAATACAAACCAGCTACATTTATAACATATTTACCTTTAATTTCTAATGAACTATTGGTAACTACAGTATTAGAGTCAGGTTTATTTATAATATTTGTAACTTTAGTATTAAAACTAAAATTAACACCATTTTCCTTTAAAAGTTCATAGATTTTTTTTGAAACCAGTTTATAATCAGTTATTCCTGCCTGCGGAACATGGATTGCTTTTAATCCATTTACATAAGGTTCATGTTTTTTTATTTGGTCAGGTTCTAAAATTTTCAAGCCTTTTAATCCGTTTTTCTTTCCCTTTTCTAATAAAATCATTAGTTCATTAATTTCATCATCACTGTTGGCTACAATTAATTTTCCACATATATCATGTGGAATATTATATTTTTTTAAGAATTTTAATAATAAATCATATCCTTTTTTACAATTAAGAGCCTTACTAGATCCTGGTTTATAATAAATACCCGAGTGAATAACATTGCTGTTATTTCCAGATTGATGTTTTGAAAAGGTTTCTTCTTTTTCAATAACAATGATATTTGATTTTGGATATTTATTTATGAGAGAGTAAGCAGTACTTAAGCCCACAATTCCTGCTCCAACTATGACAAAATCATAATTCATAGATTTCATAGATTTCATAGATTTCATAGATTTCATAGATTTCATAGATTTCATAGATTTCATAGATTTCACAAAAATAATTATTTTTAAATTACTGTTCGTTAAAATAGCGGTAAACTTATTTAATTTTTCTAGAGGGATTACCAACATAAGTTGAATTTGGTGGCACATTTTTCAAAACAACTGACCCTGCTCCAATAATCGAATTTTCTCCAATTTTCACACCCTCTTTAACAACTGAATTAGCTCCAATAAAAACATTATCACTAATGTTAACATTCCCACATAATGTGGCATTTGGTCCTACATGACTAAATTTTCCAATTTTAACTTCATGTTCAATAATTGCTCCGGAATTAATAATAGATCCTGCTTCTATTTTTGCTAAACTATTAATTACAGAATTAACCCCAATTGAAATTGAACTATCTGGTTTAATAAAAGCAAACTTACTTACTGAAGATGTTGGGTCAATAATATTTAAAAAAGATATAAAATCTTTTTTAATCAAATCTTCGTAAATATTTCTTCGAATTTCGTTGTCTCCTATTGTAATAAATATTCTTTCGTTAGTAATTATGTCAGATTCTATACCTAAATAATCGATATTATAGGGATTAAGTTTTTTTTTATTTCTATCATAGTAACCAGTACAAATTAGTTTTAATTTAAATGCTGAATCTAAAATAACAAATGAGTGACCTGAGTAACCAACTATACTAAAATTATTTTTCATTTAGTTTTTTTTAATTATTGTAGATGAAAGAAAATTTCTTCATAGGAATCAGTAATATTTTCCCAACTTCTGTTTTCAATCAACCATTTTTTTCCATTTGAGCCCATGTCTCTTAAAATACTACTTTTCATATTTTTTATAATGTTAATATTTAAATCTAACTCATTAATATTATTTGACTTAATAAAAAACCCAGAATTCGCTTCATTTACCATAGACCTATAACCATCATAAGCAGCCAAGACTGGTTTTCCCGAAGACATGTATTCAATTATTTTATTTGGTGACCAACCATAATCCCATACTTTACTTGGTAATGAAGAAAAATATAAAAGATTTGCTAATTTTAGATAGCTAGGAACTGAATCTCTAGGGACTTTACCTGTAAACAATACATTTTTACAGTTATTTAACTGATTTTGATAGTTTAATAACATTAATCCATCACCAACTATTAGAAAAAAAACATCATGAATGTTTTTTTTATCATATAATTTAATTGTTTCTATTAATGAATTCAGCCCGTTTGTTAAACTTATTGATCCAGAATAACATATAACAAATTTATCTTTAGTGAGGTTTTTTATTTGTTCTATTTCAGAATTTTTCTCTTTAATGATTACATTTTTTTCTTTTTTGTATCCAAATGGAACGAAACCAACAGTAACTTTATTCTTTCCAACAATACTATCTACATGAGACTTTAAATTAGGCATTGTTCCTACAACAAAATCAGATTTGATGTAGCCTATTCTTTCCACAAACCCTAAAAACTTTACGGCTAAATTGCTTTGAGAATACCCACCCTCCTCTACTAAAGTCAAAGGCCAAATGTCTCTAATTTCAAAAATTATTTTAGAATTTTTTCTTTTAAAAAATAATGTATTTAGTATACTCAACAAGGACAAAGATGAAACTATAGTGATTCCTTTTATTTTTGTTTTAGAAAATAATAGTAAAAAAAATAATTTAAGCTCAAAGTCAAGCCAACTTAATACCCTCATCACTGAAATTGATTTTTGATATTTTAAAGTATTTATCCAAAGTACTTTAACACCTTCTATTTCTTCAGATTTAAACAATCCCTTAAATGGGTTAAATTGAGCTAAATGATTTGAATTCGATGTTATTACATTTACGGAGTATCCTCTTTTAACTAGAATTTTAGCAATAGTGAAAATACGAGTTTCAAAACCATTACTCTTTGTGGATACGTATTTTGAAATTATTTGTATATTTTTTTTTGAATTCAAAATCTATAAAATTTAATTGTTCAGGAAAATGATTCATGAAGGGCTAAATAATTTAGCTATTCAAATATTTTTTTGGTGCTATTGATTTTTTTAACAACAGTTTCAAAATCTAGTCCACAAGCTTCTAAATACCAGACCATATTTTGGTATCTAGGCTTGTTTTCTTCTTTTATAAAATCTAATGCCTCTTCTCTTGTAATTTGACCCTCTCTAATCTGGTTGCTTCTAAAGGTGTCATGTTCAGACATTCCTGCAAGAGTATAATATATATAATTATAAAATGCTGCAGTACCATCACCAATTCTCCATGTCGTACTAGTGTCTGGAGACCTTTCAAATCCATAGTCATTAATAATAACATCATTGACTTCATTCTCATCCCAAGTATAATAATCAAATAAATGATAATAATCCTTTTTCTTTAGAAAGCTTCTGTAATATTCGCCTTGCAATGTATCCCAAATGGTACTATTAAAATAACTTGGACTTTTCAACATAGCTTTAAACCTTAATTTCTGGTATCTCAACTGTTTAATGACACCATTAGAGTAAACTTTTTCTTCTGCAAAATCTGGTGGCACGCCTAAAAAACCAGCCTTAAAATGAGTAACTTCCATTGGATTTACACTCCATAAATCAATATTAATACCAGTTTGTTTCTTAATGTCCTGAACATGTCTAAAAAAATGTTTATCACCAGCGGTGAAAAGATTTACCATTCCTAGGTCTGGATACTTAAGCCAAGCTTGTATATTTTTTTTAACATTTTCTCTTTTCAATTTGATATTATCTGCTACGATGATATTTTCTACACCAAGTTCTGAACAAAAACGACTTATATTTCTTCTTGCCAAATCAGTTACCATCCCCCAATCATAAGTATAAGTAACAGGTTTCATACCTAGTTCTTTTACAGCCAAGTGAAGCCCCATGCAACTATCTCTTCCTCCACTAAAAGGAATAATACAGTCATTACCTTTTGCCCTTTTGTAGGGATCTAATATATTCTGTAAATCAGAAATTGGTTTAGGGTTATTTCTAATCTTATAATTATTACAATAATTACATACCCCTTTACTATCAAAATTAATATAGGGCATAGTTTCTGGCAAAACACATTTTGTACACCTTTTAAGATTGTGTTGCTTATACTCTAGTAGTTTTTCTTTACCGTTTAATACTCCTAATGCAGGAATAAGATCTTTTATTCTTGTATTAGTTTCATCAACATCAATAAAAGTAGATTTTCCATCAAAATGCAAATCTAAATTTATTTCAACATAATCATAAACCTGATTAATTTCTTTACACCCCAATTCATTCAATGGATACTCTTCAGAGGCAAAAAAAGTAGAACCATTTAAAGTCCCAGTATATAAACTTCCGTTGTTTGAGAACAATATTAAACTATTATCTGATTTAGAGTAAATAACAGATGAAATAGTCCCTTTGCATAGTTTATATATTTCATTAATAGAATCTTTAATCGTCAATCCATTTGTCCTACTTTTATTGAAAATAGCTAATATAATTTCACTATCTATTTCTAACTTTCTCTCGAAATCGTTATTTTCAAAGACCTCATCTACATTTACTATAATACCATTATGAATCAGAATATTTTCTGATATAACTATTGGCTGATTATCCTTTGATCCATTTGTTATCAACCTACTGTGTCCAAAACATAGTGGTGAATTCTTTATGGCTTTATAATTTAAAACAGATGTAAGCTGAAGATCTCTTTTAGTTACTTTTAATTTATTTGCATCAAGAGTAACATACCCACTAGAATCTCTACCTCGTACTTCGGCATGTTTCAAAAAGAAATTAAATTCTTTTTTGGTTAAAACATCTTTTATTGTTTTTTTGTTTCCTTGTATAATTCCAAATATTCCGCACATATTATATTAAATTATTATAAGTATTAATTAATTTTTTTGATTGACCTTCCCAACTGTAACTTAATGGAAACTGAATAATTTTGTTATTATTTTTCCGTTTACTTTTCTCAATATTAATTACTGCTTGTTTAAAAATTTCTTTATCTAAGTCGATTGTATAGCCTAGGTTGTATTTATCAACTATGTAATCAATATCTGGCATTTTTGAAGCAATGATTTGAAGATTTGAAAATAAATAATCAAATAATTTATTCGGCATGGAATAATAGTCACTGAGCGAAATATTTTCAATTAGGCAAATACCAAAATCACTTCCACTTAAAACGTTAGTTATCTCCTCGTGATTAACAGGTTCATGGTAATAAATATTATCATATTTCTGAATTTCTTCTTTAACATAAACCTCAAATTTACCGAAGCCTAATAGAACTAGTGAAGAATTAATTTCTTCACTTTGGAAAACTTCAATAGATTCTTTGATAAACCTCCCATCTGTTAAATTACCAACATAAACAAATATATATTCACTTTCAATATTAAACTTCTCTCTAAAATAATTTTTATTTAATGATTTTTTTATCTCTGGTGAATTATAGATTATGTCAGAATTTATTTTTTTAAAATTTTTAAAGTACCATTCTTCTATAGACTTACTTACAGTTATTAGGTGATCAACTTTAGACCAGCATATTTTTTCTATTAATAGTGTAAAGCCGGAAAGTATAAAAGATTGCCCGCTTTTATTAGATTCAAGTTCATGTGCATCGTAAATTAGTTTGCAGTTATGTTTAAGTTTTAATAGTACCCCAACAGGTAATACAAATGTGTCATGACAGTGAATCAACTTATATTCATTGTTTTTACCGGTAACATAAAACCTATATGTAAGCTCTAATAAAGCCAAAAAATACATAATAGACCTAGGCAACCATTTAATATTTAGGGCTTTTATTATAAATGTAATATGGTTGTCATCTAAATTTGTATCAGTTGGTGTTTCATGATCTCGCTTTATCCCAAAAGAATGACATTTAAACCCATTATCATTTAATGAATTAATCTCTTTAAGAACCCTGTTATCTTGTCGAATATATGTATTTGAAAGGTGTAAAATCAATTTGTTTTTTTTAGTTTGTATGAAAGAATAATTAGCAATAGCCCCCCGTGTGTTATGAGAACTGTAGAAAGATTTGTACTTATAATATTAATTAGAAATATAAATATGATACCGTAGTATTTAAATTCAATATTATTGCTGTTAATGTATCTTAAAATAAATCCTATAATAATAGCATTTATTAGTATCCCTAAATATCCCGCCTGAGAAAAGCCATCTGAAACTATTCCATTATTTGAGCTCTGATTCCAATCACCAAAATAAGTTCCAGCAATCATATAAGGGGCTCCATATGGATATGGATAATCTAGAAAAAACTTTAACCATGAATTAGACCAAAATAAACTGGTGCTTTCAAAAAAATCGAAATAATATTTATCCAATAAAGTGGGAATAAACAAAACTCTTCTAGTAAAAAAATTTGTAATTAAAAAAGTTTTAAAATATAAGAATTCTATAATACTTAGAATTAAAAAAAAAGAAAATACAAATAATAAGTTTCTTTCTAAATTTCTATTTTTATAACTAAAAAATATAAAAATTAAAAATAAATTAAATAATAATTGTTTATGTGCTCCAACTAAAAAAAAGTATAAATATAAAATAATAAAAAAACTAAGTAGTATATATTTCTTTTTGGAAAGCAACCTTACTATGACAATAGGGAAAAATACTGAGGCGAGCAGACTATATGTATAGTTAAGGTACATATTGGAACTAGCACTTTGGTTTAATCTTGTTTCATAGACATCAATTAACATTAAATTATTAAAATTTAATTCAAAACCATAATGTAAAAAGAAAGGTAATGCCAGAATTAAACTAATTATTAATAATTGTTTGTCTGATAATTTAATTTTTAAAACTTTAGGTTTTCCAAAATTTTTAGATTGGATTAAAATAATTATATAGAAAACAATTAAGTATCCAAAAGTTATATTTAAACCTACAGTGCCATATTTTAATAAAATAAAATGAGGAATTAAAGCAAAAGTCAGAAATAATAATAAAAAAAAAGAAGCTACAGGATTTACTTTGATACTATTATAAGAAATAACAGTAATAAACAGTATAGAATAACAAGCTACATTATTTGTAAAACTTGTTATTAAATCAAAACCTAAATAATTAAAATTAGGATAAATAATATTTATATAAATAAAATCTAAAAGCAAAAAAAATACAAAAAAATAAATACTTTTTTTAATCAAAATTTTTGTTTGATGTAAT
>Ga0206131_10008420_pt1 | contig 10131 bp, 13 predicted proteins | sample Helgoland_Spring_FD_148636 | JGI IMG/M metagenome (GOLD analysis project Ga0206131, IMG submission 148636) | Pelagic subsurface seawater microbial communities from Kabeltonne, Helgoland, North Sea - Helgoland_Spring_Bloom_20160517_1 | ecosystem: Environmental > Aquatic > Marine > Epipelagic ... | reverse complement strand
CAATCTTGTTTTATTTTATTATGTAAATCTGTATCTTGATTTTCGAATTTTTCTTGGTAATTTTCATAAATTTTATTATGTGTATCTTTTAATTTATCTTTTCCTTTTTCCATATAAAAATCGTCAATCCTAGTATAATTAGTATTTATTAATTCATCCAAAATTTCATCTCTATTCTGATATTTCCATTTGTTATTTTTGAAGATTTTTATCATTTTTTCCTTTTTATTTGTAAGTGCTATATTCTTATTCTCTGGTTTTTTATTACTAAAATGGATTTTTTCAATTAACTTTTGAACACTTCCATAGGGTATCACAAGCATATTTCTCATAAATTTATCAGAAATATGCGATATATCTTCGTGACCAAAATTATTTAAGATTATTTGATTATTCTGTGTATTTGTCTGATTTTCAATATTAATATTAGTATCACCTGTTTTTTCTATTAGTTTTTCTATATAATCATATAGTTTCTCCTTCTCTTTCTTATGTTCTTCTAATTGAAGTAATAGTGATTCTGGATCATTATTATTTTTTTTTTTACAATATTTTGTAATATGTCTTTTTAAAGCATCTTTACGAGTGAATATCTTATCACAGAATTTACAATTGAACTTTTTCTTATTGGTGGTTTTAGGTTTTGTGTGGAATTGTGTGGTTTTGTGTGTAAAATTACCTGTTTTTGTGTGGAATTCTGTGGTTTTGTGTGTAAAAATAGGTAAAATTCTATTTTCTAAACCACAATCTTTACATTTTATTAGGTGTTTTTTTGTTTTTATATGCCTTGTATAGTCATTTTTATATTTAGAGAAAAAATTACAAGGTTCGCATTTATATTCTACCATAAATATTATATATTAATAAATTATTTTTATTTTTAAATGATAAATTAATTTGTAAATTAGGTTTTTTTAGGTAATTTCTAGGTATTTTTTAGGTATTTTCTAGGTATTTTCTAGGTTTTTTTAGGTAATTATTTTACCTACTTTTTTAATAAGAATAATAAACCATAACAAAATATTATTTTTTACTATTAATAAGAAATTTAAGTAATTTTCACATCCACTCCACATTTTAGGTTTTTTGAAGAGGGGGGGGGGAACCAAAAAAAAACTTTTTAGAAAAAAGTTTAAATCAAAAAAAATTAGAAAAAAGTTTAAATCAAAAAAATATATCAAAAAAACTTTTTAGAAAAAAGTTTAAATCAAAAAAAATTAGAAAAAAGTTTAAATCAAAAAAATATATCAAAAAATATTAGAAAAAAGTTTATATTACAGATTATCACTTAACAATATCATTTCACAATCTTGTTTTAGTTTAGTATGCAGTTCTTCTTCTTGATTTTCAAATTTTTCTTGGAAACCAAGGAATATTTTATCATGTCTTGGATTGAGTATATCTTTTCCTTTTTCAATATAATAATCATCTATTCTGCTATAATTCAGGTTTATTAATTCATCTAAAATTTCATCTCTATTTTGATATTTCCATTTATTATTTTTAAAGATTTTAATCATTTTCTCTTTTTTATTAGTTAAAGCTATATTTTTATTCTCAGGTTTCTTATTACTAAAATGCACTTTCTCAATAAGTTTCTGTACACCACCATAAGGTATTATAAGCATTTTATTCATAAATTTATCTGTTATATGTGATATATCTTCACTACCAAAATTATTGAGTATAATTTGATTATTTTGAGTATTAGTTTGATTTTCAATATTTATATTAGTATCTCCTGTTTTTTCAATTAATTTTTCAATATAATTATATAATTTTTTTTTTTCTTTTTTGTGTTCTTCAAGTTCTTTATTTTTTTGTTTTAATTCATTTTTTAAATTTTCATCATCGGATGACTGTTTTTTAACTTTACAATATTTTCTAATATGTCTTAAAAGTATGGGTTTAGTTTTTAATTCTATATCACAATATTCACACTTAAATCTTTCTGATTTTTTTTGATTTTTTTTTATTTTTTTTTCTGAAAAAAAACCTAAATTTGAGTCCTTTTGTGTCTCTTTTGAGTCCTTTTTTTTTGAAAAATTTGATTTTTTGAGTCCTTTTTGTGTCTTTTTAAGTCCTTTTGTGTCCTTTTTTTTTTCTTCGTCTTCATATTTATCTTGATTTTTTTTATGTTTTTTTGTATTAAGGTGTCTAACATAATGAGGTTTTATATTTGAACTGTAATTACATAAATCACATTTATATAATACCATTTTTATTATTATAATATATGAATATTTTAAAATTTTAAGTAAAAAATATATACTTTTTTATACTTTTTATACTTTTTTATATACTTTTTTATATACTTTTTATACTTTTTTATACTTTTTTTATACTTTTTTTATATACTTTTTTTACCTACTTTTTTAATAAGAATTATAAACCATTTAATTATTTAAAAAGTATATTTTTATAAGAAAAAAAATATACTTTTTTTAAAAAGGACTCAATAAATTTATCTCGGAGGGGGGGGGGGAACTCAAAAAAATATATAAAAAAAAATTTTTAGATTCTAATTCCGCGATTATTTTTAAATTTTTTATGACCTTTTATAATTCTAGTCTTATTTTTTTTACTTCTTCTTTTAAATGTTATATTTGAAACTCTTTTTCTTTTTGTTTTTTTATTGGAAATTAAATTATTAGTAGATTTCATTAATATTATGGCATAAAATAAATTGATATAAAGAATAAAATAATAAATGTAGTAAATGAATTTAATATTTCTCTTTACATTAATAACATTATCAAAAGCCGACGATGATATATTTGGATTAGAATTATCTTCTGGTTCGGAAGATACTATTTCTGGTTCCGGTTCTAGTTTTAACAATATTACAAAAAGTAATCAGGAATCAAAAGATTATACTTATGTTTTAATTATTGTAATAGTTTTATTGTTTATTGGTTTAATAGCAGGCATTGCTTTCAAATCCATAAATACTACAAGTAATGTGCCAATTTATAGGACAAGAAATTTAAAAAGGGATAATATTTCATTGAGGAGAAATAATTCCCCATTAGATACATTCACAAATACCACGTCTCAATCTTCAAGTGTTTAATCTTCTCTATTAACTCCTGTGTCAAAACTTTTATATTCTAGTGAAACTGGAGTTTTAGGAAAATTTATAAAATTATAGTCGTAATTGTATTCTAAGAAACTCATCAATTTGGAATCGAAATAAATATCTTTATGAATTAATTCGAATTTAATTTTCTTTTCATAAATTTTCCTAACTTCTGCTATTCTTATTATTTTAATCCAAATTTCTGGTGGTAAGTAAATCATACTTATTCAATCAATAATCATATTTTGGATTTTCAATTTTTATTGTATATTATATTCTATGTTATATTTATATGTATGCTTTAATAAGAAAATTACCTAAATATTCTTATTCAAGATTTATTTTATCAAATCATAAAAGAGTAAAAGAAGAAAGAATTAAAGCTTTAAAAAAATTCCTAGATTTAACTCGTTAATTTTTTCCATAATTCCATCGGGTTCAGTAATTTATAACCTAAATATGACCAAAAGACGATAGATAATATCCATGTATATCCGTGAATTATTAAAGTTTGTTTCCAAGAACGGGTTATCAAAAAGGCAAACAGTGGAATTATTATGTTACCTAAAATTAGATAACCTAAACTTAAAATAATTAATTTGTTTTCGTCTTTACTTAACATATATTCTTATTATATATTTTTAATTATAACATTTTAGAACCGTAAAAAGTCCATAAAACTATACTTATTGCAGACCCAATTAAAAATCCTAAACCTAAACCTAAAACTTTATCTTTTGATGAGTAATATCCAATTACAGGACCTATAATATTAGTAAGTAGAATATAAAAAATCATAATTCCAGTGAATTTCTTAATATCTGTTTTCTTCATATAATATTAATTTAGATTTTTTTAAAATTGAATTCCAAATCAAAAACCTAAATAATCCAATTATGTCATTTACACACGTATTAAATAATATTTTCGGTTTTAAAAGTTTGAAACCATTTCAAGAGAAAGTTGTTGATGCTATGCTCAAAGATCATAATATTATTGTGATATCTCCAACTGGTTCAGGTAAATCATTATGTTTTCAACTTCCCGCACTATTATGTGAAGGTATAACTATTGTATTATCACCCTTAAAATCTCTTATATTCGACCAAGTCAAATCACTACAAGAAAAAGGTATTAAGGCAGAATTAATGAATGGTGATTTGGGTATTAGGAAAAAAAAGGAATTATTCGAAGAATTACAAAAGAAGGCGCCTTCTATAAAAATACTGTATACAACTCCTGAAATGCTTCTTGTGAACCAAGAGTTTAAACCGATAATGAAATCTTTATATGAAAATGGACTTATTTCTAGAATTGTATTAGATGAAGCACATTGTATTTCAACTTGGGGGCACGATTTTCGCCCTCATTACCTAAAAGTTAAACTCTTAAAAGATTTCTTTCCAGATACTCCAATTGTTGCTCTGACGGCAACGGCTACTGAAAAGGTATTTGCTGATATTAAGGATATTCTGGGTTTTAAGAGTAATATTAAAGTCTTTAATTCTTCATTCATGCGAATTAATTTGAAATTAGAAATTCGTTCAAGAGGAGAAAAACTTGCTGAAAAGAAAGAAACTATCCAAGAAATAGCATCTCTATTAAAAACTAAATATAAGGACCAATCTAGTATTTTATACGCATTTTCTAGAGCAGAATGTGAAAAATTATCGGATTTGCTTCAGGATGAGGATATTAAAGCTGAATTTTATCACGCGGGAATGTCTGCTAAGAAAAGAAATGAAATTCAAGAAAAATGGTTAAATAATGAATTACAAATTATTTGTGCTACCATTGCTTTTGGAATGGGTATAGATAAGAAAGATGTCAGAGTAGTATTCCATTTTAATCTACCTAAATCTATTGAAGGTTATTATCAGGAAATTGGACGCGGTGGTAGAGATGGAAAACAAAGTGATTGTATTCTCTATTACAATAATAGTGATTTAGTTAGGTTTAATCAAATGACTAATAAAAAGAAAAATACAATTAGAGAAGCCGGACATGATTTCTTCCGCGATAAAAAAATGGGTCAGGTAGATAATGAAGCCAAGAAATTATATGATATGAATAGTTTTATTGAAAATGAATATGATTGTAGACATATAGTTCTATGTAATTATTTTGGGGAAAAAAGAAAAGAAAAACTTGGATTCTGTGGAGACTTATGTGATAATTGTATTCGTTTTAAGGAAGAAGGGGAAAAACCTAAATTAGATGTCACAGATGAAGCCAAAAAAATTATTAAATATATCGGAGATAGAGCAGAAGTTAGTATTGAAGATACCAATAAGGATTTAATCCTAAAAAAAATGATTGGATATCCTAAAAAGAAACCTAAAAAGAAACTTAAGAAGGAATTCGGAGGTGATAAGTCCAATTATGAAACCTATAAGAAGAAATATCAAGTACAGATAGAGGGGATAGATAGGATTAATATTAATTATCGCGAAAATGAAAAACAAATGCGAAGATTAATGAGTTATTTAGTATCTAATAAGTTCATTAAACCTAATATTATGAAAACATATAGAGGTATGTGGATTGAAACATATCAATTATATAAGAAGGCAATGAAAGTGATTAATGATGAAAAAAAAATCAAGATATAGATTATATGAATAGTTTTCTTAAAATTGCCCACAGAGGATTTACTTTATTAAAGAAGAATGAAAATACTCTTTTTTCATTTCAGAATGCTGTAGATAAAAAATTTGATATGATAGAACTAGATATTCATTTGTGTAAATCAAAAGATATTGTTATTTATCACGATAATTATATTAAGAAAAATGATAAGTATCATTATATTAAAGATTTAACATATCAAGAAATAATACAATTAAATTCGCATATTATAACACTTCCTTTTTTCTTTAATAGAATAGATAAAGAAAAAATTCAAATATTTTTAGATGTCAAAGGAAGTAATGAAATTATGGGTCATCTTTTAGATTACCTAAATCATAGATTTAATAATTTTGATAATTTAATAATAAGTAGTTTTAATAGAAAATGTGTAAAAGATGTAATAGAATTTAATAAAAAAAATAGTAATAAAAAAATAAAAACAGGTTTTACTACTGAAAATATATTTACTAATATAGAATTATATATTCTTCTAAAAAATATTGATTACCTTATTGTATATTGGTGTATGTTAGATAAAAATGTGATTGAATACTGTCATAGTAATAATAAAAAAGTATTTTGTTATACATGCAGAGATTTAAAAGAATTAGATTATATAAAAAAATTTAATGTTGATGGAGTTATTAGCGATATTTTAATTTGAAATCCTTAGTTCAAAGTATTTTGTTTAACTAGACTAATACTTAGTTCAAAGTATTTTGTTACAATCTTCTTGATATATAAAAATAAGTTCTTTAGGTATCTGTTCAAAATTAAATATTTTTCTCATTACATTTCCATCAAAATATCCTATTAATTGAAAATGACTATTCAAACAATATGATAATATGATTGTTCTTCTTTCTTTACTAAAATAATTTCCGGTGCTTTGAATTCTGTATTGATTTTTTTCACTAAAGTAATCATTATCGCAACTTAATAAGATTATGTTTATATTTAGTGCTTTTTCCAGTAGTTGTATCATAATGTGGTCTCCCCAGAAAGAATTTCCCATCTTTTCAATTTCATTTCTTAGACTGTCTTCCTCTTTAACTCCATAAGGATCCCAAAATCCATCAAATTCATTACTGTCTTTTTCTAATCTATATGTTTCTATAATTATAGGAAAATTATTCTCATTAACTTGTAATGCGGTCATTTTCCTTAATTCTTCAGCACTATATGTATCATCCTCAGGTATATTAATATTCTTAAAAGCTTCTGCCATACATAAAAATAAACAATCTCCTTCGGCACCACAGTCTAAAACTCCATATAGAGAATTTCTTTCTTTAGATTTTAGTCTTTTTCTCCATCCTAATTCTAATTTTTCCCATCCATATTCCTCTAAATATTTATGCCAATTTTTTTTATTTATTTTTATTTTTTTATCTTCACTTTCTTCAAAATAGAAAGAATTATTACAGAAAAAAATATTTGGAGATAAATATATCCTTTTTTCTTCCTTAGAAGTCATTTTTTGTTAAAATGTTATTATATAATACCATATATAATAAAATTTAAATATGTTAAAAAATTTATTTTAATGCTATAAAAAATTTATTTTAATGCTATAAAAAATTTATTTTAATGCTATAAAAAATTAACATTGTTTAGCATTTTGGGCGGATTGCCAGTGGATACTTGGTGGACCAGTTGGAGCACCACAAACATTACTAATTTTTTCACATGAAATATCTCCTTTATCTGGAGGTAATGATAAATTAACGTCAACTGGATTTGGAATACATGGTCGATGATTATCCTTAACTACAAGTCTATTATTAATATTATAATCGAATGGAATAAGAACTCTATCTTGCGGGTCTAAACACATCCATTCCCATCTATTCCATCCTGTTCCTCTTAAATTACATGCGGGATTACTAATTCGTGTATCTTCTACAGTAAAGAAGCAGTCTTTTCCGTGTTGTAAGTTTTCTTCTTTATTAACTTTTCCACATTGACTTCCATCTGGAATATATTTTTTACTTGGGCAGTTACTGGCATCTCTTGTGAGGTTCATTAATTCTGAGTCAACATCAATTAATGGTCTATTAGGGTCAATACTTACACCTTGCCTTTGCATTCTAATTTGAGGTGATTGAGCAAAACATGGTTCGTCTGTATTTGGTGGTTCAGTGAGCCTATATTCACCAGGTCCTACAGATTGGTAGAGATTTTGTCTATAGGCACATGTATCATAATTTAATCTATTAAAACTCATAATATATATAATTATAGATAATATTTTATTTTTAGAAAAAAATTAATTTAATCTGTAAACTTTTTTTTTATTTCTTTTTAATTTTTTTTTAGATTTTATATATTTTTTTTTTTTCATTCCTCCAGTTTGTAAAGGTTCTTTAATTTTTTTTGGCATTTTTTCTGGAATGTATTCTATAGGTTCTAATAATAGAATTTGACTTTTTACATTATCATCAAAAAAATTAACTCTTTTTTTTAAATTTGAGACTACTTTATTATAAATCGATATCAAATTAGGTCTATCGCAACTCAAATATAATGTATCAAAATTATTTACTAGAGTAGAATCACACTGCCTAAATTCTATTTTTTCACCCTCTTTTTTTCCAGTTCCCGCTACAGCATCTACAACACCTTTCCCAGCGTCAGTATATGTTGTTACTACATTTCTACCTAATTGTGTAAAAAAACCTGCTTTATCTTTTTTTTCTTGTCCTATCTCATCAATTGTTTCTTTTAATTCTTCTGCTATTCCTTCTTTAGTAAATGGTCTTTTTTTCTTGTCAGATTTTCCAAATATTCCGGAAGCTAAATCTGATACTTTTCCTAAAACATCACCTGCTATACCTCCCATACTGGATGGAACTGTCTTTAAAGCATCTTCTTCTCTATCTCTTTCTTTATTTCTTAAATCTTCTAATTTTTTTGTGTCAACTCCTTTCATTGTCATTGAGTCTTCACTATCTGTTAAAATTTGTTCTATTCTGGCCATCCTTTGTCTATCTTCCTGTTTAATTTTAGCTTCTTCTTTAATTTTTTGAACATTTTCTTTTTTTTTTTTTTTTTTTTTTTTTTTTTTTTTTTTTTTTTTTTTTTTTTTTTTTTTTTTTTTTTTTAAATTTTTTTTTTTTTTCTTTTTTTAATTTTTTTTTTTTTTTTTTTTTTTTTTTTTGTTTTTTTTGATTTTTTTCTTTTCAATTTTGCTTTTAATAAATCTTCTTTTGTTAAATCAGTTAATAAAGGCATTTCTAAATATATTATTATATAGTTAGAAATTTATTAAAAAACCATTAAAAAAATAATTTATAAATTATTAACAGCCATATTGCCAAGAGAATTATTTCCGTTTCTATTATTCATCATATTATTACCATTTCCCATATTGTTACCATTTACTCTATTATTACCATTTACTCTATTATTACCATTTCCCATATTGTTACCATTTACTCTATTATTACCATTTACTCTATTATTACCATTTCCCATATTGTTACCATTTCCCATATTGTTACCATTTCCCATATTGTTACGATTTCCCATATTATTACCATTTCCCATATTGTTACCATTTCCCATATTGTTACCATTTCCCATATTGTTACGATTTCCCATATTGTTACCATTTCCCATATTGTTACCATTTCCCATATTATTCATATTATTTTTAGGAGATTGACCACAAAGTGATTGTTGGAAATTGTCATGGTCAAAATCTAAAGCAGGTGGTAATGGAATTGGTTTGTACCTAATCATTTGACAAGAAGGTAAATGTAACATTTGAGTATCAATTTGTCTTCCAGTTTGACTAGGATCTTCTCTAATTTGAATATTTCCTGGTTTACAGTTATTCATATCTCCAGTTGGGCATGGATTTTGGTATAATCTAGTAGGGCATTTAGTAGTTCTTCTAGTTTGTCCTCTTAAATCTGTTTCAAGATCTACTAAGTTTCCTTTAACGTGACTGACTGCAGAACCACCAACAAGTCCTAATTCCATTCTACATTTGTTACAGTTTTCAAATTTCATTGGGTTTAAGACATATTCTAATGGTCCTACACTTTGAGATAATTCGTGTTTGTAGGCACAAGTATCATAAATTAATCTATTCGAACTCATTTATAATATATCAATATAAAAAAAATTTTGGGAAAATAATAAATTTAATATTAAATTAAATTATTCTTTACTAACTATTTTTTGTAATTGTGTATCAAAGTATTCATTTTTTTTCATATAAATTACTTCCTGAATATCTTTGCACAGTGGACAAACTACTTGTTTATCATTATGAATTTGTTCATTGAACCAAGGTTGAATACAATTTGAATGATATGTATGTCCACACTTTAAAATAATAGTACTGTCACCAATTTTGAAATCTTCTATACAAATGGCACATATTTCTTCAGTTTCAGTTTCTATTGTGTCAT
>Ga0206131_10008419_pt1 | contig 10135 bp, 10 predicted proteins | sample Helgoland_Spring_FD_148636 | JGI IMG/M metagenome (GOLD analysis project Ga0206131, IMG submission 148636) | Pelagic subsurface seawater microbial communities from Kabeltonne, Helgoland, North Sea - Helgoland_Spring_Bloom_20160517_1 | ecosystem: Environmental > Aquatic > Marine > Epipelagic ... | reverse complement strand
AGGCAGGCACGACGCGGCACTCGGCATCCTGCGCACCGCAGGCTCATACGCGCGCACCCTCACGCCCGGCTTGTACAGGCAGGCACGACGCGGCACTCGGCATCCTGCGCACCGCAGGCTCATACGCGCGCACCCTCACGCCCGGCTTGTACAGGCGGGCTCGTATGCTTTTACGCGCAGCTTGCCTAAAACAGACGACTAGACACCGGAAACAAACGTGCAGCAGCACCCGGTGGTATATATGCACGCCCGCGACTTTAGTAGGAATGCGTTTTACCGCGTTTCTGTGTTTGTTTGCAGCGTTCGCCGCAAGCGCCGCTGCTTTCCCAATCAAGACACGCGAGGAGCAGGGCGCGCAAACGGACAGCATTCAGAAGACGACGCTGTACGACATGATTTTCGGGCGCGGCAAGGTGCAGAAGCCCAACAACAAGGCCTCTGGGCACCCGCTGCATGTGCACGACAGAATGCGAGCACAGCACCAGAAAAGGCCCTTGCACAACAAGCTGCACGTGCACAGCCGCGAGCATATGCAAGAAACGAAAAAGTAAATACATTCCCATAATGCACACGTCCCGTATCTAAGTAAACGTTTATTGCCGCCCTTTCCGTATAAGCAACAGATTTGAACGAGTACGTGCATAGCCGCGAGCACGTGCAAGACGTGAAAAAAAGTATACAAGCGGCCATAATACACACGAACTGTGTCTCAGGCAACGATTGTTGTCGCGCTTTCCACGACGCGAACGCCCCCCTTGCGATTCGCCTTAGTCTCGCATGCCGCAGCCTTGCCCTGCTCGTGCGCTCTTGTGCGGCCTCTCGTCGGGTTCCTTGCACGTTTTCTCTTCTTGCGCACGGTGTTTCTTCTTGTACGAAAGACAGTTTCTCAAGTGCTTTGCAGTCCTCAGCGTGTCTGCATGGTGCGATTTGTGTCCTCGCGTGCACATTTCCCGGTTTTAGCAGCGTGGCGGAATGCAGTGCCCGGGCACCCCGCGCTTCGTCTATTTGATCTGCACGTGATTTCCTTGGCTATGGAGCGCGGTGGCCACATTGTGCGCTACTGTGAGCCTCTCGCGGTCTTCCTCGTCGCGATCATGCGCTTTCGACTCCGTACTGGCCGTAACCACGGCGGAAAATCAGACTGGCCAGGTTCGCTGCAGGGAACCTGGCATGAACACCTTTTCTGCATTTCCCCAAACCCAAACGGCCGTCACGGCAGGCGCTGGCAAGCCAACGCACATTGCGGCTGTAAACCTTTGCTCGCGCGTCTGGCACGTCAACCACCACCTTCAGCCCTTGCATTTCACGAGGGCGTGCACCGCCGTGGCCTGGCAGTCAGGCTTGGCGAGCCCTGCACGGCCACGACAGGATAGCATAATGGGTGCACTTACACATTTGGCAAAGGGCGAATGTCGGGGCGCTGGGTGCGCCTGTGTCCATGCCCACGCCCGCGAGCACGAGTGTTTGCTGTTTCTGTTTCCTCGCATGACCCTTTATTTGCATCAGCCCACATTACGTACACGGCGGTTCCGCGGCGGCCGTCTGCGGCACAGGCGGCTGCTGCTCTTGTATTGCGCAAACTGCATACCACTCCCGCGTGCACTCGCGCATGCCCGCCCCTTCACACAGACACTGCGTCTCCGCGGGATTCTGATAGAGGCGCTCGCGCTCGGCGTAGGCGCGCACGCGCTGCAGCGCCCACTTGTGCGGCAGGGGAAAAAACCAGTCGAGTGGGATGCTGGGCGAGAGGCGCGTCCACGCCACGAGCACGGGGTCTCCACCGTGGTCCGGTACTGCCAGGTACACGCCGGTGGCATGCACCGCGGTGTTGGGCGCGAGCGCAAACGACGCAAAGACGTCCGTGCTCGCCGAGCGCGGCCCGCGCAGCCGCAGCTGCACCCGGCGCGCGTACCGCAGATCGAGCGGGGCGTAGTACGTGCGCCACGTGCCGCTGGCGTCGCGTCCGCAGCGAGCAAAGCACGCAACGCGCCCCCTGTCAAAGAGCGAGGCGATTCGCCGCAGGCGCAGCAGCAGCGTTCCGTGCTCATCCAGCATCTCCAGCTCGACCGCGCCGTGCACGCGCGCGACCGGGACGACTACTAGGCTCAGGAGCACGCGCACGTGCTCGGGCATGTACGCACGTGCGCGTGGAGGTTGCACATTTATATTTTTTTAGAGATGTGTGATGGATTCATATTTTTAGAGGCATGGTCAGGCGACGTGGTACAAAGGCCAAAATGAATGTTAGTACGAAAAACATTCATTTTCTTGACTAACACAGTCATCCGGTTTAAAAATGGGAAATGAATGCGCGGTACTAAATTGACCCTAAACCCTCAACTCAGGTACTCATGCTATGCTTTTTGCATAATCCGCTTTCTGCCCACTTTTGGTTTGGGGTTGCGTTTTGGAATTTTTCATTTGTCTTCTGTACAGGGTTTAGGGTCAATTTAGTACCGCACATTCATTTCCCATTTTCAACCGCATGACTGTATTAGTCAACAAAAAGAATGTTTTCCGTACTAACATTCATTTTGGCCTTTGTACCACGTCGCCTGACCATGCCTCTGTTATATAAGTTGCTGTTAGACAAAGGTACCTAGTATCTGTACTTGGTCTTGTTTTCTCGCAAACACAAAAATGTCCAGCGTCATGGAGCAGATTATCGACCGCATGCTGATGAAAGCCCCGATTGAGGATCTTTTGTCAAAATTGCCAGACATCGATCGGATTGACCCAAATTCTGGTAGGAATCTTCTTGAAACAGTGTTGTATGATTCTGCATTCGGGTACGTCCCTGATCTGCTGAGGCACGGTGCTAACATTGATGCAGTTGGCAAGCGTGGAATGACCGTATGGCTGTGCTCCGTTCGAGACGGCAATCTACCCGCGCTCGAATACCTTTTGGAGCTGGGAGCAAACACTGCCTTGAAAAACGACCAAGGCCAAGGAACTGAGTATTTTGCCGTCGCAAACCCCGTCTCGACCAAGTGTACCAAGTTTTTGTTGGCGAAAAAGTTTCTGACCCCGAGTGCGACATTCCAGGACCTAGACGGATACCATTGTTCGTTGCTTGAGACGTCAATTAATTTGGCGAAAATCGAGCTTTTTACACACATACTTGGCATGCTGGACACCATCACCGAAGAACGCGTCGAATCGGTACGGGAATTTTTGGACATTCACAAAGAAGACCACGGGGAAGATTTGAGCTCACAGTTCACTCGTACGTTCGAGTCTTCTTTGGAGCGGATCGTAGCTGGTGGCGTTATGGCAGACCACACGTCGCAAGTACAATCACAACCGCGCCGCAGCGCCCGCCTAGCCTGCAGACTCAAGCAGCACACCTAGGCCTGCAGTTGTAATGTGAGTTGCCCAGGCGAAAACCAGTGTCAAGCGCTGCACTCGTCAAGGGTTCGAATGCAGCATATGCCAGCGAGCAATTTCATAATAAAAAATACCAAAATGACGCAGAATTGAAAACCGGCGCACGCATGCACATGCGTCGCGCTGTGCCAGCATCGGAATATGCTCGCTTGGCTCGCGCGCACGCATGCACATGCGTCGCACGCCGCGTGCAGGGACTCGAGCGCGCTGGCCCAGCGTCGGAAGCAGGTGCGTTCACGCACAGACGCGGCCGCGAGGCGCAGCGCGTGCAGGGACTCGAGCGCGCTGGGCCAGCATCGGAACCAGGTGCGTTCACGCACAGAAGCGGCCGCGAGGCGCAGCGCGTGCAGGGACTCGAGCGCGCTGGCCCAGCGTCGGAACCAGCTGCGTTCACGCACAGACGCGGCCGCGAGGCGCAGCGCGTGCAGGTACTCGAGCGCGCGCCGTGAATTGTCGCGCTGGGCCAGCTTCGGAAGCAGGTGCGTTCACGCACAGAAGCGGCGTTCCGCGTGCGCGGCCGCGAGGCGCAGCGCGTGCAGGTACTCGAGCGCGCCGGAGAGCACGAGCAGATGCCAGAACTGGTGGCTCTGTGCCACGATGTCGAACAGGCCAGGGGCGAAGCGCTCGGGGGCGCGCGTGGCGAAGAAAACAAAGCCCAGCGCGTAGCAGCCGACGGCGCGCCCAAAGGCCTCCCGTGCCGCGCTCGTGAACTGCTGTGTGTTGCTGCGCGGCGCCAGCACATAGTGCACCACGGGCAAGCCGCCGAGCACAGCCGAAAGCACAAGCCAACGCCAGCGCCGGGCGTGACTATAGCACAGGCTTACGGACAGGGTGATGCCAAATAGCAGGGCGGCCAGCACAAGGTACGCGGCGCGAGCCTCGGCGTCGCACCCAAAAGCGTAGTGCACACCTGCTGCCTGAGAGGTCGCGGCAAAGAGTCCGATGCCGACTTTGTCGGCGGCGAGGGCGCGCGCGTGCTTGGCCGGCTCGTGTGTGCCCACAGCATGGGAATGCGCCGAGCACACAAACATGCACAAGGCGGCAGAGGTGTACCCGGCGAGCACCATGTTGCGCGCCTGCACGGCGCGCGGGAGCTGCAGCGCGAAAACGGCCGCCCCGAGCACGTGTGTCCAGATGTTGAGCGTCTCGTTGTGCACGCTGAATGCATTTTGCGCGCGCGTGCCGATCGAGTAGCCGGAGACAATGTACGGGCGCTTACCATGCTTTTGCGCGCGTGCCGGCGGTGCTAGCACCATGCGCGGCGGTATCTGTCTGCGCACACAAGCACCGCCGCTGGCAGAAGTGTGCCTTGCCTTGTTTTTTACACTTGCACCAGCGCACCGTCTCTGCACTCGCCGCGGGGCTGGTACTGCAGGCGGACCGTCCGAGCGCCAGGGCGCGTAAAAAAAAATGCGATGCACATGCCGCGCACACGACTTTGTGTGCAAGGGCCGCGCAAGGCATGGACGTGCCCGCGCACTGGGCGGACATTCCCGTGCCGCAAAAGCGCGGAGGGGCGTCGAGCGGGGCGGAGTGCGGGGGCTCGCGCAAGCGCAGCAAGACACAGACAGACAGCACGGCACACGCGGGGCGCGAGGGGCGCGAGCTGCTGGACGTGGTGCTGCTGCACCAGAGCGAGCTGCCGAGTGTGGACCGCGCGCAAGAGCGTCATGCCATGCTAGTCGGGCTCAAGCACGCGGCGGTGCAGTCGACGATCGGCCACCGCCTGCAGGCGCACGAGCGCACCGACTCCTCGCTCATCGCCGGGCTTGTGCACAACGTGTCGCGCAACCTGATCGGGTTGGTGTCGCTGAGCAACTACAACGACGTGCTGAGTGACGCCTGCGCCGCGAGCAAGCAGCTTACGAGCCAGCTTAAGAGCGTGAGCAAGCTCTTCGAGGACAGCTGCCTGCGGCAGCCGATGCACGCGCACGAGCGCGCGTGCTCGCGCGGCGACGACTGTGAGTGCATGTTCATCGACCCCGCGTGTCCGTTCGTTGGCGTCGAGTTTGTGCTGCCGTGGGAGAAGGGCGCGAGCACGCGCAAGGCGGGCGGCTTCTGTCTGCCGTGCCTGCGCGCGGCGACGCTCGCGCTGTACATGGACATCCTGCACACGGGGCGCACGACGAGCAAGCTGATCCAGCGGTACTACAACGAGCACTCCAAGCCCGGCGAGTACCGGCTCTCGAGCATGCTCATTGCCGGCCCGAACGGCCCGGTAGCAAACCTCCCGCTGCCCGTCGTGCGCCACCAGCGCTCAAACTATGAGGTGTACAAGCACAACGGCGTGGTGTATGCGCGGCAGGTGAATGTGGATTTTCGGTGAGCCCCCTGTGGTGCCCGTGGGTCGAGTGCAGCGCACGCGTGCCCGCGGTGCAGAACATAAAGCAGAAGCAGAACTGCCGCAAGACGCACGCGCAGAACGCGCGCGCCGAGTCCGGCATCTGCAGCTTCGGTGCTGCTGCGCGCTCCACTGGGGCGTCGCTGCAGCAGGCCACGGTCGCGCTCGAGCGCGCGTGGCAGTGCCATGGGGGGCTGTCCGAAATGACACAAGTGCTCGAGGACGAGCTGCGGCACGGAAACACAGGCGCGCGCGCGCCGCTCGCGGCGCTCATTCCGTGCGCGGCGCTGCGCGCGCGGTACACGATGCGCACGTGCCCGCGCGCGCGCCTGTGCATGCAGATGTGCCCCGACATCTCGTGCGAGCTCGCGCGCGCGATGCTCAAGTTTTGCCCGCGCGAGGACTCGTTTGTCACGTTTCTGCGCGCGTGCGTGCCAACGCTCAACAACTACAAGAAGATCCACCGCGAGATATCGTGGCCGGCGGAGCAGAGCGCGTCGCTGCGGCGGCTGCTCTGCTGCTGCCTGCCGACGCTGTTAGCGCTATACCCGGGGGCGGACTGCAAGGACGTCGGCACGCCCGTGCGCGTCGTGCTCTTCTGGGAGCTTCGCGCACTTGCCATGGCGACGCACGCCGAGCGCGTCGCCTTCTTCGGCCGCCACAAGGTCGTGCTGCGCCTCTGCCTCGTCGAATACACGTTTCACTTTCTCAGAACCATGCCGGTGCATGCCTACTTTGTGCGCAACAACAAGGCACACTTTCTAAGCATGGAGGCTGCGTCGGTGAACATGGGCCGCAATTTTCGGGTCGAGCTCAACACGCAGTTGCAGAAGGCGGGGGCGCCGCACGTGCCCTGGGACGCGCTCAGCAGCACGGCCAAAATCCTGTACGACCGCTACGTGCGCCTCAGCAAGTCAGTGCTGAGCGAGCAGCGCGGCAACGCGAACGAGCGCGCCGTCGTCCGCGCTGCGGGCACCCGGCGCGGCCTTCTAGGCTCGGCGTACCAGCGCCACCAGGAGGCGCTCGGCGACATCCCCGGCACCACGTCGTTCCAGGTCGCCGAGATGTTTTTCCGGCGCGCCGGCGTGCACGTGAACGAAATCGCCATGCTCTGGGAGGGGCTGTACTGCGTGCGCCATGAAGAGCTGCCCGCGTGCGTGCTCCGCGCGCAGCTCTCGGCACTCTTCCGCACCTGCGGCGGGAGCGAGCGCCTCATGCACAAAAAATCGAACATTTTGCTCTGCCGCTTCTGCCTGCTGCAGGGCGTCACCACGTCGTTCCGCTTCGACAGTCTGCGCGCATCGTACACCTGCAACCGCTGCGAGCTCTACCGCTCCGTTGTCAACGTGTGTTTGCTTGGGCGCATCACGTGGGTGCGCAACATCCCGCTCGTGCTCTGCACGCAGTGTTGCAAGGTCGTCGTGTACTCAGGGGCAGGGCACGAACTGCTCACCCACACCACGACGCCCACCGCCGTGCCCGCACTCGCGTGCACGCAGTCCCACATCTGCTGGCAGGAGAACCTCAACCTCAACTCGCTCTCGGGACTCGTACAAAACTGCGGCTTTATGCAGTTTCTCCTCGCCAATGTTGTACGCAGTCCGCGCCCGTGGCCCTACATTGAGTTAAACCCAGACTACACCGTGGCTGGCTACCTCCACGGCACAGGAGGCGCCCCTGTGCGCCGCTGCTCGCTCTGCCGTTCGACCACTATCTACTCGAGCTCGCTCCTGCTCGACCCGCACGCGCGCCGCCTCGTGCACGTGCAGACGTGCTACAAGCACAGCGTTTCCAAGGCCCTCGAGCGCTGGGCGCTCTACACACTCCACGACTTTGTGCGCATCTCGAGTGGACAGCAGGCAATGAGCTAAGGGTGCGAGCGCGCTTGTGTCTTAACAATAAACACACCAGCGCTTGCGTCTAATAGCACAGGCGTAGCTCGGGGTGTGCCCGGGGTCGCCCTCGTGCGCAGGCGGCGTGTGGGACAAGACGGGCGTCGAGTTCCTGTCGCTGGCGCTGCTGTGCGCGCTGCTGCCAATACATGTGTTCTGCATGCGCCTACTAATGATAGGGCTCCTCAAGCCGTGCAAGGCGCAGGCGCTGCGAGCAGACGTGCGCAGCGACTCGGACGACGACACGCCGGACACCTCGGCATGCGCGCCGCAGTTGAAGAGGCAATAACTTGCAACCCGTGTGCTCGGATTTGCGATCAAGCAGCGCGCTTTGATGCAAGTGCCACAGCCGAGCCGGCGCTTGATGCGGTGCAAGCCCGATGAAGTCACAACGCGACAGGCAGCAGCGCGGATGTGCCGTACGAAATGTTCTATTTTGGGCAAATGTTATAAAGACATTGAAAACCAAGACAAGTCTCGAAATTCCCACGACATTATATGGCACGCATGCCGGTGCTGGGAGTCAAGCGCGAACTGCATGCTGACGCGTTAGGCGTGGAGAAGTGGTGCAGTTTCAAGGCGGCCGGCATTAAGCGCTTGCTCGGTGCATCTCGAGAGCCTACGATCATGACTAGGAGGGGGCTTCTGTCCCTGCAAGAGAAAGATGGCGCACGGCCTGCAGTGTACACCTGCAAAACGCTTACTGGATATCCAGACAAGGACCTGCCGTCATACGACGACCAGCAGGATGGCCCTTTCGAGCAGGCTACTTTTTGCTCTTGCGCGGACATTGCATGTTACTCGAAGATGTACGTGCTTCAAGTGAACCCCGTCGTCGTGCGTACTATCGACACCAAGACCAAAACTGTGAAGACCCTCAAGCTTGATCTAGAGGCGATACAACATCCTTTTTGCTTGGAGTGTGGACCCGGAAACATGCTGTATATTAGCACCCGAACCGAAATCTATGCCGCGTCAATCACGAGTGGCAAGTGCAAGAAGTTTGCCGCGGACGTCAAGTTTGAGCAAATCCAGGCGTTGCGCATGGATTACAGACAGAACAGGCTCTGTGTTGGCGACAAGGGGTGGGTAAAGTTTCTGAGCATGCAGGATGGGCTGAAAACAGAGGTGACGGAGGTGCCGTTGGGGAAGGAGGACGAAAGATGGCCATCAATCACAGGACTTGAGTGCGACAGAGATGGAACCTTGTTTGTTACGCGCAAAACATCAGACGAGCTGGTCAGCATCAAGGCAAACAACGAAATCAGGGTTCAGCGCGTTATGCACGCCGAGGGTGGGATTGACGATATTGCTTTGACCGGAAGGGGGGACTTGTTGTTCCTTGTGTTCGAGGGCGTCGAAGTACACTCGGAAAACGCCAATTTCAGCGTGCTTTGTGCCAAAGCCGGCATGCACGAGCCCAAGTACATCCCAGACGTGGACCTGCCTTTGAAGCGCAGGTTTCTCGAGTCGAGGATTGAGGATAAGATGAGGAAGGAGCAACGTGAGGAGCTGGAGCGCGACTTGTTGTATGGTAGCTGCACGGTGGAGTTGCAGGACGACAGCTCGAAGGCAACGACCAAGGTCAACGTGAAGGTCAACTTGAGCAAGCTTGTCGGCACCTTTGATTATTTTGCAGCGCTAAAGCGGTTTGCCGGCAATTCCGAGACTGTGCGCTTGCATGAGATCAGCCGCGATGTGTTCCGCGACATGCTCGAGTTTTGTTACACGGGCACGTTGGAGCAGAAAGGGCACGAAATGCGCAAACCGGAATTTCTGGTGCTACGACTCGCAGCCGCGAACATGCTCGGGAGCAAATTGATGCTGGAGTATCTGGAGCAAGCTTTTCTGGAGGTGGTGACGCACAAGAATGCGTTGGAGATGCTTGCGTTGGCTGAGACACTGCCAGTGCAAGGTCTTGTCAAGCGTATGCGCGAGTACGTTGAGCAAAACTTGAAGGCGATTGCCCGCATGTCAGGCGGTGCACATGCTGAAAAGCTGTCGCACGAGTCCCTGCACATTCTGGTCAAATGCATGTGCGGGCATGTTGCTCAGTAAGTGTGAGACGCGTGCGAGGAAAGAGTGTGAGTTGCAAGCCAGAGTGTGCTTGCTCGGTCTGAACAACGCAAGCTAGACGACTTTGAGGGCGTGTGCAAATTTGAGGCTTGTATTAAAAGTCGTGTTTTGAGGCATAAGTGTCTAAGGGACTATTGCGCGGGTGCTTCACGCGTGTTTGCTTGCACCGACTGCTGCAGCATGCGTAGCGCAAAGGCCACTCCGGCGCTTGCGCTCGACGGCACCAAGCCCGGGTTCAGGACATAGTCTATGGCCGACCTTTTCTGGCCTGGCGCTTGCACTGCCGCCTGCGGTTCCATGACGGTGCCGGTGTCCGTAGATGCACTCGCGCTTGCGACTGGGCTGGCGGGGGGTAGCACTCCGTGCTCGGGCACCGCCGTCTGCGATTCCGCGCCGGTGGCGGCGGCGGTGCTGGTGCATACACTCGCGCTTGCGACTG
>Ga0206131_10008418_pt1 | contig 10135 bp, 8 predicted proteins | sample Helgoland_Spring_FD_148636 | JGI IMG/M metagenome (GOLD analysis project Ga0206131, IMG submission 148636) | Pelagic subsurface seawater microbial communities from Kabeltonne, Helgoland, North Sea - Helgoland_Spring_Bloom_20160517_1 | ecosystem: Environmental > Aquatic > Marine > Epipelagic ... | reverse complement strand
CTGTAGCGACATGAAGCGAGAAGTCATGTATGTCAAGAAAGATGGTGTATGGGCGAAAGACACAGCTGACAACGAGGAGCTGCGGAAGACAATACTCTTGGTCGGGAGAATGAATGTTCGTAGCTTACCTCCTTGGATGAAGGCGAATCCCATGTACGCACAAGCAGACTCGCCGTTCAGCGATATTTATGCTCAGATCATAGTCAACACTCTTGTCGAGAGTGAAGAGAAAGGCAGGAATTATACAACTAAGGTCATCAAGAACATAGCAAAGCGGTGCCATATCGACAGGAAAATGAATGAGATCAATTATAGATAACGTTATTCATGCCTTTCGGCATTTGCGTATGACCCTTGCTACTTTTTTGACAACAAATATTAAGAGGGATGATGCCGAAAACAATAAAACTTTATCATTGTGAAGAATGTGATTATAGTTCAAGTAAAAAATGTAATTATCTGAAACATTTGGAGACTAGAAAACACCAAAATATTGACAAAATATTACCAGAAAAAGAATGGAAGTGTGAATGCAACAAACCATTCCGATTCAGACAGAGTTATTATAGACACAGAAAAAGATGTAAAATATTCACATCTTTTCAAGAAAAGAAAAAAACGGATGAATTAGGAGTATCATGTGATATGAAGTCGTTGATACATGAACTACGAGCGAATAGCGAAGAAGTAAATAAACTGCTGGTACATTTCAAAGAAATCATACCTCTAGTTGACAATACTAAATGTAATACCGACACCAATCAAAGCAGATGAACGTGAACGATCAAATCAGAATATGTATTTGCATCGAAAATGTCTTTTGTATTGATCTTCAAGATCCCTTTATTTGGGAAACGTACAAGCTGAATTTTCTTACACAACAGATTATTGGTGTTGATTTCAACTGAACGATTAAATACATGAACGACATGTTTGAAACCCGGTCTAAGTAATTCAATGTTGAATGATATTGAGAATTGTTTATGTATATTGTTGTCTTCATCAATCCATATATCAGGTGGAGTATTTGGAATACATTGAACCACCAATTCTTCACCACTTATGTCATACACCAGTTCATTGTGCCATAAAGGCACATATAATTGCTTCTCATATCCATCTAATAGAAATATTTTCTCTTCAAACACGTCTGCTAATTTTGGACGGATGACAATGTGTTTACATGAATTCTTATCAGACATTCTGTCACTTCTCTCAGGAACAGACCCTCCCTCACGTAGAAGTGTTTTGATTTTATCTATGAAAGGTTTCATATGAATTAATGTAGCTGGATCAAATACATTTAAGATATTGTTCAAAATCGAATTCAAATATTCCATATAGTGTTCCTTTGCATTTTGCCAATTATTGATATCGAATAAGAACGACGTCTTCAAATCTTGGAAAAATTTATCATTAAATATACCTGTAGGGTCATCTTGACAATTATCGTAGGATTTGGCAGTTGTTTCTATACTTATGTAATGACTGAGAGTATCATATGCATCATTGAGCTCCTGAAACTGAAGATTAGACCCACCTTTATCGGGATGCACTTTCAATGCTTCCCTGAGGTATCGTTTTCTCAATGAGTAAGTATCAAAAAGTGAAAATTCATCTTGTGATATTTTTAATTTATCTAATGCATATGTCATTTCATCTGTAGCCATCTAGTATATCAGAGCTATAACTTTATCTTCCTTATCATATTTTATGAATACTTTTGATGATGGAGAGAATGATACCTTCAATATGATAAATAGGACGATAATTATTGTTATACAAGTGTAAGAAGGAATATATCTCTATGATAATATCGTCGACGTTTGCGTCATTAATTAAATCTTGTTGTATGTAATGTTGTAAAACAATGTATATACATCTCACCACATCGAGATTATAAATGAAAATGTCGTAAATAGTCTCACGAAGTGCAATGATATTAATTTGTTTTACATTATCAATATGTGCGATGAGTTTCTTAATGACCACATCATATTCTTTGATTTGCGATGTTCCCAGAGATAGAAGCTTTATATTTGAAATATTTGAAACGTTGTTTTCTGTATATCCAATCACTTGTTTATATTGACTTTTGGATGGTCTAGGTACATGTATAATATGACACGCGTTGATTATCGGGGTTGGTATGAAACTCACGGATTCAGACAGAATAATGAATTTAATAGTAATTTTAGATTGCTTCTGCATATAGCTGTAAAAAATGTCCAATAGTTCATGATGAATACTATGAAAATTCTTACATACCAGAAAACCAATTTTATTCGCCTTTGTATTGATAATGTCTACAAATTGTGTATAAATTTCATTCCATAGCAATTTGGAATTACAACCTAACAAACTCATATCAACTTCAAAATGTATATCGCTGATTTTGTAGAAATATTGTTGTTTATTGTAAGATACCATTACACGTTTCTCGTATTTCAAGCATGTTGGACTATATTGTGATAGCATAACAAGGGCTTGTGTGTACTTACCAACTCCAGGTGGTCCATAAAAGATGATATTCATTAATTCCGATGATTTCACAGGTAGTTTTTGATATAATTTCTCTAGTGGCGGATGTAGAGTTTTATCTTTACATTTATTTATATATTCTTCATATGTTGTCTCAAGAAATTTCATATATGTAACTATCATACATTTATGGTTTTATGTTTTTACTCAATTCATTCTTATATGTTGGCTGTAGTATTTGTATCTTTCAATTGCATTCCTTTCGATGTCTTCTTTTTTGTTAGTTCAATATTGTTTGTATGAATATGTTTGTGACAATCCTCACAAATAGAGACAAGATTCGCTGCGTGATTTTTGTGAAAATTGTGGATGTATCCTTTATCATCAGCGTGTGTTTGATATTGTAGATGATGAATATCTACGCCTGGTTTACTTTTACAGATTTCACAAACATTCTTTACTTTTTTTGTATTGTATCGTGATGTCCCAAATGTTAATAAATTTCTTGAAGAACAGTATTTCTCACGGATATTGTATGCACGTGATATGAATTCAGATGGTAAATGTAATGACTTACATACTTCTAGTCCGTATAAACTTTCACCTGGTCCAGAACGTAGCTTACGGTCGTATATCATTGAATTGTTCGTTTTATCATAGGCAACTTTCATATGTTTCATCACAAGAGTATCCATTTCTCTGATCTCATCGAAATGAATTATCTCGTGTAGATGAGTTGCAAAAATATAATTACATCTTTCATCATAGAGTTCTCGTAGTCCAGAAACAAAAATACTCACAGCAGAGTCAGTTTCAGTGCCACTACATAATTCATCTCCTAGAATTAGGCTATTTTGTGTTTTATGTTTCAGAATATGACCGAATTCATACATTTCAACCATGAATGTAGACAATCCCTTGAACATATTATCTTGATTCAATATTCGTGTGAATATTTCCTTGTAAGGGAAGTACGAAAACGTCTCGCATGGAACATACAAACCAGCTTGAGCCATAATAACAGCCCCTCCTAATGCTTTAATTAATGTTGTTTTACCCACTGCATTGGTTCCATATAATAGAATACCGTTCGTAAGATTGGATTCTTCATCTTGTATCCCTAAAGTGATGTCATTCGTAACATATAGCTCTTCCTCATTAATATGCTCCAGTAGACAATGCCTCAGCCCATGTGCCTTGACATACGAATGTCCATCATCTTGTGTGTCGCATATGTTTGGTTTGCAGTATGAGTATGTATTTGCTAAATATGCTTTCGATTGGGTCATATCAACATTACCTATAAATTGGATCATATCATAAAGAATATGTTTATGCTTCTCGAGAGAACAGATATAATTCTTAAAAGTTTGAGTGACAATTTTATCCAAATCATTTTTATGTTTTGATATACTCTTACAGTTCAACTCAATGATTGGATGATGAATACTCATGTTTGCAGATGTTGCTGTGATGAATGACATTTCTTGTGGATTTAAAATAAACGATTTCTCTCTTCCATCATAAGAAGATATATATGATATTGTTATTTCCCCACTATCTTTCATAGATTTCTTCAAAATTTCACATCTTCGTTTCGTTGCAACGAGAGAAAATGCACTTTTCTCGGTTTCATGTATTTTCACAACTTCAGTGAATTTTGTTTTTTTGTCTTGTCCGATAATTATATTATTGAAAGTAGAACGGATTGCTTCTAGTACATCCATACATTCTGTGTACAGACGCTCTGTTTCGTCTACTTCTGAACTAAATCCTTTCTGAAATATATTCGAATCGATAATTGAATCATCAATAACCATTTTTGAGAGAACAAATGTATCTTGTATAGATTCTATCATTGTAGTGCATAGACATTCCCCATCATGTTCTATCTCTTTGGAGAGATAAGAAAATAAATATGTATCTTGTTTTACAGTCTCGTATAGCTCTTTGATTCTTATCAGTGTTTGGTATAATTCATATAGTCCAGATGGGGTTAATTTCAATAAGAATATTTGTCTGACAAGTCGTTCTAAATCCTTCATATTTTTCATTTTCTCTCTCAGGTATGTGAAAGATGTGTAATTGTTCAGAATATATTCAGTTACATCATATGATTCTTTCAGTAGAATTATATTTGAGATTGGTGTTAAGAGAGAACGTGAAAAACGTCGTTTCCCCATCGACGTCAAACATTTATTTGTAAATTTAACAACAGAAGAATACGGTCCTGCATTCTCCTGAACATCCAATATATTTAATTGTTGCAGTGTATGATTCCCGAGTAACACTCTGTTGTTATGATTGTCACTCGTTGGACGCTGTAAACAATGAACGAGAGAAACATTATGTTCTTCTATAAAGTTCAACAAATAACACAACGATTGCAATGCAATGGGATAATTATGTAGATCACACATGAAGGTGTTATATTCCTGGACTTCATAAAATTTACGAATTGTTTCCTCTTGATATATTTGTTTTATGCTATTTTGGGCTTTTGTCTTGTTCTCTCTATTTGATGTATCTGAATTCAAATATACACTATGTATTGTCTGAGAATGTTGTTGAATGTAGTTCATAACAGGTTTCGTATCAGACTCATTGAGAGAAGTGATAAAAATAACCTCACTTGGATTATACGTAGAGAGAAATCTATCTAAATCATCATATGTAGCTGGTGTAGGAAGGAATTCACATGTATATTCATAAACAATACATTTTCCTGTAAGAACATCAATTACAGACATACCTACAATAAGATGTGTCGTTTGCTGTGAGACATATTTATCTATCCATATACACATACAATTATTGGTAAGTTTCTGCGTGTCATTTGTAAAATATGTTCCAGGAGAATATATGCCACTCAGGTATCGCTCGACATTGGACCCCTCGCCTTTCTGAGAGATAACTGCTACGGTATAGCCATTTCTCTGAAGTTTTATGAGGTATCTATCTAATGTATAGTCGCGAAACCCAGCCATTAACAAATCCATATTGGACGGTCCATATGAACTCTTTTTACGTACTACCAAATCACATAGAAATGCAATATTCTCAATATCAGTTTCTGACACTTCCATACTGGAAGGATCGCGTATACCGTATATTTCGTAGAATGCTCCAATCTGAATAAAAGTGGTTGTTTTACAACCATAAATATTTTTGTATTTTTGGTATTCATCGAAGTACTTTCCCACTACGTTTGACATATATTAATGAATGAATTAAGTTTAAATATTACACATATGATTTATATATATCCCCCAAATGAATATTTCTATCCCTATGAACGAGTTTAATAAAGATTATGTATATTTCCATGATCCCATTCCAAATACAATTATCGAAAATAGTAGTTTCAGACGAATCGTTTACTCTTCTAACGATTTCACATTGAATAGTATTCATTTGTATTTCGAACTGAGTGAAGTAGAAGTGAAACAGTTTTATAATAAGTATAAATGTAGTTTTAGAAACCAAATACTTAATGACATGATTTCTAATGTAGAAAAAGATGTGTTAACACAAGTACATATTATAGATAAGACACCTTGCTATAATATAACAAATCAAGTGAACAACAACTTTCTAAAAATGTTTTTGACTCATTATACAAGCAATTATAAAGGACCAATGAGCTTCATTTTGAAAATTTCAGGAATTTGGGAAAGTCAGACCAATTATGGAGTCACGTATAAATTTGTTGATGTGCTGCCAATTTAACCATCCGTTATGTGCTCTTCAATTATATTCGCACGAAAGTATGTAAATGTAATACTTCCACCCGCAAAAAGACTGGCAATTAGAGTGACAATTATTCTTCCTGTGCCGGTATACCAGAGTTTCTTGAATGCATTCATGTAATTATTGTGTGAACCAGAACGAAGAAGCATGAAACATGAGAATAACGTACACAATAGTAAGGTCACAAACACATCTGCTAGTACTTTCCAGGTAGTGTAGTATTTGTCATTTTCAATCAACACTCCTTCTTGTGTCATTTCTTCACTTTCTATATTACGAGAGAGCAATCCGTAATATTTGGAATCTATTATGAACAAATAAAAGCATGCTATCAAGAAGATTAAAGATGGTATATTTGATTTCATTTGTTCAGATGCTGATATGTCATGACGAATATGGACACCCATCAAGAGTAGATAAATAGCACATACCGCAATGTAGAAATGGTGACGCACAACCGAATTATAGAAAAGAAAATTAGTGAGAAACATTGCCAATAACAACACAAATATGAAAATGTCTATGTATGTTTGGTCTTGTCCTGATTCATGATTTAGTGTGAACATCTATATATTGCGAATATATTATTTCTTGCAGCCATCTACATATTTGATAATATCCTCGATGGATGCATCCATGTATGTTTCTTTCAGGTGAGCTAATTTGATAAAATTCGGTTTCTTCATTTTTTTGGTTTGATAAAATATATAAGGTCCATACTTTCCGGCTCTTATATGTATTTCATTATTTATTCTTCGCAATATCCCAGACGTCTTAGATGATGCTGCATCTTGGTTATCTTCTAAATACTGTATGACACATGATAAAGTAATGGTCTTCTTTGTGGTGTTCATTTTCAATAAAGACACAGATACACCATTCCATGTAATATAGTCCCCAAATTTCCCATTTTTCAAGCATATTTGCTTGTCTTTGTATTCCCCTATGATATTATCGTTTTCATTGAGAATAATATCGTCAAGAGAATACGAGTTCGTAATTATATCAGAAATGGTAATGTTTGGTTTGACCTTTTTCCAGCCTATTTTTTCTTCTCCATTGTCGTCTTTATATGTATGTTTAATCACGGGTCCATACTTACCGATCATGTAGGTATGATTTTCATCAATATCATGCGTTTGTCGTTTGGGCTTGTTTTTTGCATACATTTTCAATTGTTCACATATATGCTTATGATACTCATCACATGTTTCTATCCAATTCTCGCACTCTTGTGAGATAAGGTCTAGTTTCTTTTCCATATCATTTGTGAATGTATATGCGAATAGGTTATCAAAATGTTCAATCAAGCATTCAATGACCATTCTCCCTAATGGCTGTAATATGAGTTTGTTCTTCTCTGCACCAAAGTCACGTGTTGTGACATTGTGTGCAATTTCATTATCAACTAACTCAAATTCATCACAAGAAACTTTAATTCCATCTACATTTTGTTTACACACATATTTACGTGTTTGTATTTTTTCAATGAGACTGGAGTATGTCGATGGACGTCCTATTCCTTTGTTTTCTAATAATTGTACGAGCTTTGCTTCTGTGAAATGTTGCTTCATATTCTTTGGTGTGCATTTACTTGTGATTTTCTTGTATTGAATAAGAGAATTCATCTTCAACTGTTTTAAAAACAAATAATGGGTTTTGTCTTTTGACTTTTCATTTTGCACTATTTTCCACCCTAAGAACGTGAAATTATCTTCATTATAGGTGTAGTATGTGTCATTTATCGATGTGATTTTTGTTTTCAATTGAGTTCCTTTTGCATCATTCATACAACTCTCTATGGTATTCATCCAAATTAGTTTGTATAAGCGTTTCTCTTTTGGTGAACATGATGCAGGCAAATCTTCAGTTTGTATTTTGGTAGGACGAATCGCTTCGTGTGCCTCTTGGGCGTTTTCATTACCCCCCCTTGAGGATAACTTTTCTGGTTGGGAAGATACATACTCGTCGCCATATAGAGAAGCGATATGAGCTGTTGCCGATTCTACAAAATCCTTACTGTAGGATTTACTATCAGTTCTCATGTAAGTAATATATCCATTTTCGTACAACTTTTGACAAATACTCATAGTCTCTTTTGGACTCATGTGAAATTGGTTACTACTCTTTTGTTGAAGAGACGATGTTGTAAAAGGTTCTGGAGGTCCGCGAGATATTTTTACTTCATCCACTATAGAGTATATATGATCATGATTTACACTTTCTGATAGGTATTCTTCTACGTCATCTTTGATTGTGTAAGAGTGGTTCAATTCAAAAGGGATATTCTTACTCGTAAAGTATCCGATGCTTGTGAAAGAATAGGAAATCTTTTGTGATTCGACCTCTTTCTGATTTTCGTATACAAGACGTAATGCTGGTGTTTGGCACCGTCCTGCAGACAATCCACTGCTATGATTACGGGATATGGAACTCCACAACACAGGAGACATCTTGAAACCGAGAATCATATCAAGAATTTGTCTACTTTTCTGAGCGTAGACAATATTCATGTTAATACGACTCGGACTATTAATGGCTTTCAAAATAGCGTTTTTTGTTATCTCATGAAAGACAATACGTGGAGTTGTTTGTAAATCCAAATTAAAAAAATCACACACGTGCCATGCAATGGCTTCTCCTTCGCGGTCATCATCTGTAGCAAGTATTACAGAATTTGCATTATGAATATGAGTTCTTAACTTTGCTATATTTGCGTTCTTCTTTTGATCTGTATGATATGTAATTTGAAACTGTTTGTCCATATGAATATCTTTTATATGTATTAGCTGTCTGAAGTGTCCATATGTAGAAATACAGGTATACCCTTCTCCAAGGAAACTCTCTATCTTTTTACATTTAGCTGGAGATTCTACGATGATCAATTTCTTCATAGCACAATATATCATGATTTGCTTAATTCATTTCAAAATCATAATTTTAACGACACGTTTTCATATGGTCCCATGTAGGGCTATAATTCATCTTATAATTTGATATAGAGCTATCACTGTAATGATAATTATAAGATGATGTTCTGTACTGTGTTTTTGTTATTGGCTTTTTCATACAATGCTCATTGTAAAGAATACAAAGCGGTTGATGAACTTGATTTACCCACATACATGGGAAAATGGTATCAAGTGTATAAGGATAATTTCAATAAAGTGTTTCAAGGGTTTGGTAGATGTTCTACTGCTGAATATTCTATATTAGATACAAACAAAGTTTCCGTTTTGAATCAACAAATCAACCAAAAAAATGAATATGATACTATTGATGGTTATGCTTACTATGAGGACGACGACTGTTGTGGATATTTGACGGTGAACCTGAGTGGAGCCCCAGAAGCGTCCTATTGGGTATTAGAATTAGGTCCAGTAGTGGATAATTTGTACGACTATTCGATTGTATCTGACAATTTAGGATTATCATTATTTGTCTTAGCACGGGATGTTGATAGATTCTATAGTTTATACAATGATGCTGTATTGAAATCATTGAACGAATTTGGATTCTACAAGGCTATCAACAAGCCATTAGTTATGGACCAAACTAATTGTACTCTAACCCGGTAGACCCAAATATGAAAAATAATGCCTCAAATGGTCAATAATTCATTTCAAAATTATGAATATATGCAAGGTCTTAATCGCTAAGTCACGATAATCTATCCAACAACTCTTTGATTTTCGACTTTGCTGAGCTGTCTGAAGTTTTGTCGTATGCATCTTGAATTGAAGAAAAAGACTGCTTGAATTTGCTCTTGTTGTCATCGTTGAAGGAAAGATTCCTCAATGCCCCTGCTGCGTTGGTCTTGCCTGTTGCATCTCCACTCTTCAGTAGCGCAATCAACGGCTCAATACCGCCTTCCTTGGCGATCCGGACTTTGTTGTCAGCGTTG
>Ga0206131_10008411_pt1 | contig 10145 bp, 13 predicted proteins | sample Helgoland_Spring_FD_148636 | JGI IMG/M metagenome (GOLD analysis project Ga0206131, IMG submission 148636) | Pelagic subsurface seawater microbial communities from Kabeltonne, Helgoland, North Sea - Helgoland_Spring_Bloom_20160517_1 | ecosystem: Environmental > Aquatic > Marine > Epipelagic ... | reverse complement strand
TAATTCTTTTTTTTTTGCTTTCGTTTTGTTAAAATAATCATATAAATTGATTTAAGATAATATATATTATTTATATCAATGGAAAAACATTTTGAATGTGATAATTGTAAAAAAAAATATTTTAGAATTACAAGTTTTGAAAAACACAGGACAAAATGTTTAAATTTAAAAAAAGAGAATTTAAAATCACCATTAAGTATGGATACTTTGTATCAATACATATTAGAGTTAAAAGAACAAAATAAAATGTTAGAAGATAGGTTATTACGTGTAGAAAAAGATAGAAAACAAGAAAAAACGAATAAAATGAACATAGATTTATGGATTCAAAGTGCGTTTCAAAATATATCTTTAGAAGAATTACTTCTTCAAGATATTCATTTTTATATTATAAATATTATTTTACAAGATATATCATCAACTCAATTTCCATTGTATTCGACATATGAAAGGAAGCGAATTGTTTATATATATAAAGAGGATGAATGGAATGTCATGGATGAAACAGAATTAAATTCTATATTTAAAATGAGTATAATAGAGCTGCGAAAAATAATAACACAATGGAGCAAAACAACAATAAAAACTGCAAATTATCAAGATACTTATGTGAAATATATGTTAAAAATCAATGATTTGAAATTGTCAAAAAAAAAAATATCAGATATTCAAAAATATATATGCGATAAATTAAAATAAAAGATTTTAATTATATATGTTTGAATCGAAGTCTATTTTATATGAAAACACGGAAAAGTATATTCCACCCATAAAAAAAGGAAGAGTCATAAAAATTTATGACGGAGATACAATTACAATTGCAGCTAAACTTCCTAATTTTTATTTCTGGAATAAAAGTCCAATATATCGTTTCAATATTCGTTTGAATGGTATTGATTGTCCTGAAATAAAATCTAAAAACAAAACTGAAAAAGTATTTGCCTATAAAGTAAAAAAAATATTAAGTAAAATGATATTAGATAAAGATGTCAATTTAAAAATTATTGATTGTGACAAATATGGACGCTTATTGGCCGATGTCTATTATGATAATATTAATATTTCTAATTTCTTGATTGAAAATAAAATGGCCTTGTCCTATAATGGAGGCAATAAGATACACCATCATTCATTATTTAATCAGCTTTCTATTCATTCCGGTTCATAATCATATACGACCATGAATTGTTTTAAAATACTTTCGGTTTTGTTATTTTTTTCTTCATACTTAGCAAACATTGATTTATATTTTGCTGTTTCTTTAATCAAACATTGTTTTTCTTTCTCGTGTTTCTCTTCTATATCTTTAATGTATTCGTCCCTGTCTAATAATTGTGTTTTCAATTCTAATATTTCATTCATGAAAGAATCCATTTTTTCCGAAATTTTTTTTTGTTTTTGTAAAGTTTGGTTTAATTTAAGTTCACTTGTCCCCAATTGGATTTTCAAAGTTTTTATAGTTTTTTGTCCTTCTTTTAGCGTTTTCATAAGATTAGGTTTATCGTCAATTAATGTTTTTAAATATTCTTGATGTTTTTGTGTTTTTATATGTTGTGCTTTGAATGTATATTTATTATAATATACTCTTCCATTACAATTACACTTGATACCAAAATCTTTAAATTGTAATGACGTAAACTCATCAACCGTGTCTTGAAAACCTTCATTCGTTTCGACAGGGTAATAATCCAAAGGCAAGATAGACAATTCCATTCAAATATAATATATTTTTTATTGATAATCAATTTTTATTGATAATTAAAATATTATTCATTTATATATGCGTTTTTTAATAAAACCAATTTCAACAGATATTTCACGTATGTGGAAACCAAGCAAAGATTTTAATTCTCCATTTAATAAAGTGATGTTAAAAAAAGGTTCAAGTGATGCTTCCGACTATATTAAATTTAAAAGAATAAATCAAAGAGTATTAGAGAAAAAATTTTAATTCATATTGTTTGAAAGGTGTTTTTATTTCTATCTATTATAGTTTCTTTAAAAGAATGAATATCATTTTTAAGAAATTTATATTCTTCATCTGTTATATCATCTAAATATCCTATTTCACTATAATTTGTATCAAATGCAATTCCAGGTAAATTGTAAGTCTCTTTTGTTATGATATCAATCATCATTGGTTTTTCATACGACATTGCTAATGCGAGTTGCCCGCTAAATCGGTCATACCAAATATTTTTTTTTGATAATATAAATTTGGAATCATGTATGATTTCAATCATATTATTTGTTTTTATTTCTGATATTAATTTTACATTTTTAAGATTGCGTAACCGCGGATAACATCGACTCCCCCAAATTATAAATATAAAATTATAGTTTATATTATCATTTATGAATTTTATTGTATCTATATCAAAATCAGAATTTCTATAATAACCTATCATAGTGACAGTATTGCTCACCTTGGATGAAACACTCAATATAGGACGATATATAGGAAATATATAATGTATGGATTCGCCGTGTATATATGGAGTTAAACTTATGAATTTTTCTGAACTACAAACAAGCTGTTGTTTACCATTTAAATGTAATATAGATATAATTTTTTTATGATCCAAACATGAATCATTTGATGTGAGTTTGAATATTTTATCATAATTATAAATTATATCTTTATGAAAACCATCATATATAACATTAAAATTAAATATAGTTGAATAATAGTCAATCCAATTATATGTATCTGTATCTTTTCCAAGATAAATATCCACGTTATTATAATTCTCTAACAAAAATCCAATACATTCTAAATGATATTTAAAATAACCAACGATTGCTATTTTCATTATATAGTTCAATATAATTCTTTAAATAAATTGAAATGAAAAAATATATAGATTGCTATTCAAGATGAACACACCAACAGAAGGTCAGCGTATTGTATATGTTTGGATAGATGATACTGGCGAAACCCAACAAAATGTATATTATTTTACAATGATGATTGCTACAAAAATAGATGAAATTCCATTATATTATATCGAAGATGGGACTACATTTATCCGTCTTAATCCGTGTTTTATTTATAAAGATCCATTTAGTGTAAATCATTATGATATTCTAGTGCTTTGTGATACATATTATATGAATCATTTAATCGAAGGAGATTATGAATTGTGTGAAATCAATCGTGAAGGTTCAATAAAACAATTTCTTGAACAATTTCCCCAGCATTCATTGGTTCTTACTCAAAAAATGAATATGGACATGAGTATAATTCTGGGTGCCTTTAATGATTGTTGTCGATATATTGGTATTGATATTCGTTCAAGGGCCAATGAATATACCATTTATACAACTCGCGATACATTATATCAAGAAGTTTGGATGTCTCGTTTTATTATGAATACTATTTGTGAAAAAAATAATCTTAGACTTGTTACTTATGAAGATGTGATATTAATTCCAAATCAAGAAGAAGATTTATCTGATTGTTTCTCCGCCTTGTCTTCTTGAATTCGAATACGTCTTTGTAAATCATATTTTTTTTTACTCTCTTTGTTACTTTTGTTATATTCATTTTGTTTAGTAAGAATGGTATCTTTGTTTTCTTTATAATAAAGTTTGTTGTATTCTTTCAAAGAATCTTTTTTTTCATTGTTTCTATTTTTACCGTATTCTAAACGAGCTTCTTTGTTTTTATTATAATAATCTTTTTGCTTTTCGCGACACAATAAACAATTTTTCAATATTTTATTTTTAATATTTTTGAAATGATTGATTTCTTTTATTTTTTTACAAATTCCACATGTTTGAAACTCCATCTTACTTCTCAAGAATGTATCTTTGTGTTTCAATTTTTATATGGGTTCATCGGTATAAGCATTTCGTAAATAACATATACAATAGGTAGGTATAGAAATGAAAATAAAAAGAATGCTTCCTAATATTATAAAATCCACTATCATAATATAATGAATACAATATCTTTAATAATATTATAATGAAGTATTCAAATACATTAAATTATGTGGTTTTAGTATCAACTATTCTTTTGATTGTATATTCTCTATTTAGAATAAATGGTATGATTTGTGATGAATGTAATGTGGAAAACAATTTCACTTTTACTTATCCGTTTATTATCGTGGTTTCACTTTTTCTGGGGTTTTACACATCATCCCTTATCGTCCATAATATACATAATAGAATCGATAAGTTAGCAGGCATTTTTTATTTATTAATTGTAGGTGTTATATTATTAATATCAAATTTTTATGTATTTGACACTGACCTTATGACAAAACAATTAGCAGGAAAAAAGTTTTCTAAAATAGGAGTCGTTATGTTAATTGGTATAGGTTCTATTATTTTTGGTTTTATTGATAATTTTGGTATGCAAATTGGTATAGATGCTTTGGATGATTTATTTGTTCATTCATTCTTACACCCTCTTTCAAACGATACTAGATTTGTAAAACATAAAATAAACATAGAGGATAATCTTCTTATCATGAATGAGTGGACAGAACATAATTGGAGAAAAGTAGTAGATCAAGTATTAAGACATAAAGATGATTTAGAAAAAGATAAAAAATATAAAGATATTTATAAAGTATTGAAAGATTTTCATTGTAAACCGTTAAAACTTCCAAAAGAAATAAAAGGCGACGACCACCTAACAAATGAATATATTAATAATCTTCGCAATAAATTCGACATCATTTATAGCGCAAAAGCAATGCTTGGGAATACCTTTTCCAATTTTTGTGCGGCATTATTAAGTGCCGCTGTGATTGGTATATTTACATTTTTAACCGCCTATGATGAAGAAACAGATATTGGCGACGCCAATCTACAAAAAAAATACAGTGATATTGTGAAACATTGGACGCCTCTCATTGAAGCAGTATTTATTGTAATTGGTTGTTTGATTCCAATATTTTTAAATATTGCTATGAAAAACTCTAAATTTGATAATATTAATCATTATGCCTGGATTATTGTCATTACGATTGTGTTGTTAATCTTTTTTATGATGTATTTTAGTTCTAAAAATATTACCACTATGAATTCTAAAAATAAAACCAATGGGATACTCAATACACTGAATAAACTGAAGGTTCGGTATAACATTAATGATAAAACAGACCAACAGTTAAATGAAAAAATAAATGAATTTATACAAAATATTTCGTCTACATCTCTTCAAGGATCGTCTTTGCTGTATAATATCTAAATAAATTTACGGTTTGTAAAATATCATTTACATCCGGATACAATTTTACACCTTCGTCAAATAAATAATCCCGAACCATTTTATGTGTCCATAAATATAATTCTACATCATTTCTTGTAAATTGTTTACATTCTTCCATCGATAATTTATTATAATTTATTACATATTGGTCATATAGAAATACATTGTCACTTGAATATTGCTTCCTACGACGATGAATATTATCTTCAATTTCGCGAATAAGTTCAAGTTGATTCATTGTTGATATCTATAAACATAAATTATAGATATCAATTTTTTTATATAAATACTATTCATAGTATAGTATATGAGTTTGGATATTAATATTGACGATTTATCAATCGATGAAAAAAAAGAAATATTAAGCGTGGATAATTTAACACTCATGAGTATTGAAGAAGGATATCAAAAAACAGTAGAAAACATAACTCATGTAGATGATAAAGATGAATATATCCAATTTCTTTATGAAGTGAAAGAATCTTTAAAAAAAAATATTAATATTCAAAGTAATACATCCCATATTCAAACCTATGATATTACCCATCAAAAAGGTCTATTGAATCCTCATAAAGAATTCATTATTGAAAGAGATATTAATATTGATAGTCAATATAGAAAGGATATGTATCATACACTCCGTTGCCAAGATGCACCAACCACAACTAATTTTACTGTTGAATTAAGTGAAACGATTACAAATGTAATATCAATGTCTCTACAAACAGTAAATATTCCTTGTACATGGTATAATATTGATAAATATACCGGTCTAGGTTTGGTATACGATGACAGTTATTGTGAAATTTCAGAAGGATATTATAATATAACCACATTATTATCTGCGATTAATACAGCGATTAACACAGCATTAAATACCGATGATGATGATATATTTACTTATGATACGATTACATCAAAAGTATCCTATAAATCAACCGGAACACTATATTTTTATAAAAGCGATAATACTCATTTTGAATATTGCACACCCACCTCTAATTTAGGGTATACTTTGGGATGGAGAAATATTCAAGAAGATGATGATAATAATGTAATATTAAACTCTAAAGCAATAGCAGACTCTATATATCAACTAAATGTTCCGTCTAAATGCGTTTTTTTATTGGATGATATGAATCATAATCATTCAAATCATACGATGATCGGGTCAAATATAAGACAAGATGGGACGTCTTTCCCTCATTATCGCCAAGGATGTGAGTCATTATCAAATAATATATATTATAACACAATACCCAAAAGTAGAACACAATCACAAATATATTCTTTAAATCAGATTAGCATTGGAAAACGAAAATTAAATTTACAGAGACAACAACCAATCCATTCAGATGTTTTTGCTATTTTTCCTCTTCAATATACACAAGATAAAAATATGTCTCTTACTGGAGGTGCCATACAAAATAATCGGCGAACTTATTTTGGTCCAGTAAATATTGAAAAATTAAAAATAATTTTAATGGATGACCGAGGAAAAGAATTAAATTTAAATGGGACAAATTGGTCTTTTACTATTAAAGTAAAACAAATATATCAATAATTATTCTGGTTCAGATGGTGGATTTTCCACTTGTGCATAATTTTGTGCTTTTTGATTAAATATAATATTATATTCTCTTTTATCATCTAACAATGTATCGTCTATTTGGCCCGCGGCCATACTAATTGTTATTTTCATAATAATTTTATCATCGACCTCTATGGGAAGAGCGTACCTATATGGTCCTCCTGTTTTATTATCTAATAGTTCTAAACTGTTAAATCGTTCTGGATTTTTTTCCATTAATAAATGAAAAAGAGTTTCACAACATGGCGATGGATATAAAACTCTAGCATCTTCAATTATATTATTTTGTCCTTTATTGTCATATTCAGTTGTTTCATCTGGTCCAACAAATCCAGGTTCATCTAACAACAATGGAACCCCTGTGATCCATTCATCGGGTAACCAATTTATAAATACATTTGATGAATCTATTGTGTTCTCAATTACCCAACCTTTTAAATCCGCTTTATTATTCGTATTTTGTACGGATCCACCCGGCGCCCTCAGTTCCCAAGGAGTGCTATTATAGGTTGTATCATAATTTCTCGGTATACCTCCTTCAATTGAACCATTTAATATACCATATTTTATAGAATATAATACAATATTTTTCACTTCTTCTCTTAATTCATTTGTATTCCTAAAAATAATTGGAGATATTCCATATTTTCTCCAATTCATATATTTAACAAAATCATACCCAACTGTAGAACTCCGTGCTTTTTCGTAAAGAGGGCCAAATTTGCTATTATCATCATTTCTTCTTGAGTCTGTACGAGTTCCTTCTTTTGAAGTATCTAAAATTAAATTCGCATGATCACCAAATCCTTTCCACGTATCATTATATTGAAATATCATATCCAATAATTCTGATAAATTATCTTCATCCGTGACAAAACTTAAATCTGAATTTATAAATGCATACGAAACATCCGCTGTGCTTGTCAGTTCATTCGGTGAAATAATATTATAGGTATATGAAAATAAAAAATAGGGTAGATAACTATTTATTTCTACATCACAATTTTCAGAAATATCACTTGAACTATAATTGTTAACATAATATGTTCCCATATTATATTAATTATAAATTTTTGTAGCATAAAATTGCAGCATAAAATTATGCCCCCATTACAATATTTATTTTGTACACCCGTGTTTTGCGGCGGCCAAGTGCCTGGTCGCCGACTAACTGTAACTGCTCATCGGGCATATTTAATTGTATTGTAAAGGATAAAGTGTCCCCTACCGCTAACATTTGCATTTTAGTTCGCCCCGCCGCGGCGGTCGTCGATGGCGTCGCGCCGCCCTCCAAAACTCGCGCTAAAAGTTCTTGCGAGACCAAAGAATCCCCAAGTACCTCCCCGGCCAGAGACCGCGAGTCATCAGTCGCGAGAAGGGTCACTGTCGCCGGTCCCACCGTGGAGCCGCTGCTGTCGGGACCATCAGCGGCAACATTAACCGTTGCCTGAGCAGCGTACACCGTGTCCGTGCGATCCTGGACCGCGCCCACCGCATCAACAAAAGCCTGAATAAATTTGTCATTGACATCCTCCAGCACAGCGTCTTGATTATTTATTATATCACCCGCGCCCGGCAAATTAACTAACCGATAAGCCAGATTTCCTAAATAATCTTCTGGTACTTGGTCGGAGTACGGCTCACTGGGAGAAGCCTGGGTCCCCTGGCTGGACCCATCATGCACGAGAGCCCCCGTGGGCCCGATCAAGGGTCCAGTTTGGTCCCCCATCACCCCGGCGGCAGCCACGCCGACGGTAAAATTCTGAATTGACGGCTCGCCCGCTGATCGGTTGAGGGCGTCGTCGAGAAACTCCTTCAAGGCGGAGGCATCGGCCGCATAAGTTATGGTCCCCCCAGTTTCAATTGTTGTACCATTAATGTTATAAGATGAATCGACCTCAACATAAAATGCATTGTTGAATTTCGTGGCGCTCCCTGTGATTGTTACATCTACATCCCTTGACACGACAGTAGCCGCATCATTTAGGGCGTCCGCCAGGTCGGACTGACCACTCACGCCAATCAAAACATCTTGATTTAGTTGACTTATAAAATATTCTGTTCCTGCCATATATAATATTATATAATATTTTAATTTAATTTAATTAAACAATTTAATTAAAATATTATATATTTTTAATGAATACTATTCCAAGAAAGGTTATAACTAAAGTTGTATCATTAGATAGTTTATTTAGAAATAATACAGAATCTTCCACAGATTTCATATATAAATTCCTTAATACTCAAAAAAATATAAAATCCATCAAAGTATCTTCCATTGAATTACCTAATGTTTGGCATGTATTTTCTGAAAAAAATAAAACAAATTATTTTTTTTTAGATTTATTTAATACAGGAAATATAAATTGGGATAAAAAATACAAAATAATAATACCTACAGGTAATTATAGCGCGACCAATATTATACGATTTCTAAATTTATATTTTAAAGAAAATGAAGGGTTAAAATATTTAGTCTGGAGATTAAACGACGAAACAGGACAAATACAAGTTATGCAAGACCCAGATGAAACAGGTGTAGGAGAAAATTTTAATTATGAAATATATTTCATAGATGATGTTAAATATGTACCCAAAATATTTGACACAGCAGGATGGAATTTAGGTTTTAGAAAGAATAGATATATATCAAAAGGGAGTAAGAGAAAAATTTATGATACGAAAAGCATAAATACATATACTTACGTAGCTGAAAATTTTGTCGAAAGTGAGAGTTATTATGGTTCATCAAGTAATACATATTTGTTTTTAGAAATAGATGATTTTTCAAACCAATCGATACATAATGGACAAATTATTTCTGATTATGGAGAATATACTATATCCAATGACGTTTTAGCGCGTATCACCGTAACAAGTGGTTCAAATACTATATTATATAGTTTAAAAAATGATCATATTTATAAAAAAAGAGAATATCACGGTTTTGTTAATATTGATAAATTAAGAATAAGGTTAGTCGATAAATTTAATAAAACAATAGATATTGGTGAAGGAAATTTCTCTTTATCGCTAGAAATTGAACAACAATATAATTAATATATATATATATGTTTTGTAATTTAAATTCAATATATGGATCGGAAGATTTGGTATCCAATGCTAGAATGCTTCTGCCTGTAAGCAAAGTTATCACCCATGATTCATTTAACAATATGTTTAGTTCTATATTAAATGAATTATCAGATATTATGATATATCATAAGAATGGTGAATACGAAAAAATAAAGAGAGAACTTTCTTCAGAAAAAAGAGAAAAAATATCACGAGAAATATCAAAAAAAAAAAAAAAAATTAAATATA
>Ga0206131_10008400_pt1 | contig 10153 bp, 8 predicted proteins | sample Helgoland_Spring_FD_148636 | JGI IMG/M metagenome (GOLD analysis project Ga0206131, IMG submission 148636) | Pelagic subsurface seawater microbial communities from Kabeltonne, Helgoland, North Sea - Helgoland_Spring_Bloom_20160517_1 | ecosystem: Environmental > Aquatic > Marine > Epipelagic ... | reverse complement strand
TAAAAGATGAAGATTACACCTTTTATCATGAAGATGTTTTTGTAGGATACAGACATTTTGATTCGAAAAATTTATCCGTATCCTTCCCTTTTGGATTTGGGCTTAGTTATACTGATTTTGAATATGGCCCAATGGAAGCAAAAATTAAAAATGATACTATAAATATTTCATTAAATATTAAAAATATTGGTGCTTTCCCCGGAAAAGAAGTAGTTCAATTTTATACAGAAAAACTAAATTCAACGATAAAAAGACCTTCTCAAGAATTAAAATCTTTCGCTAAAACAAAGCTCTTAGAAAATAATGAATCTACTGATATTTCTGTTAAAATTCCGATTAACGAACTAAGTTATTGGAATGTATCAATAAATGACTGGTCATTAGAGAAGGGGGAATACAATATTAAAGCAGGAGGGTCGTCAAGAAATATTAGAAAAATCTTAAAGATAAATTTATAACATACTTAACATTACAATCCAAACTCTTAAAAGAAAGCCAATTTTATATTTAAATGTTATTTATAAGTCTAAAAAAATTATTTTTGACAGTTGTTTTTTTTATATGAGATTTTTAATTTTCTTTTTTTTCTTCTTTTTAAGGCAAATTCTTATTGCGCAAGAAACTTATATCCCAACAAAAATTAAAGAAAATGAAGTTACCTTAGACGGGCTATTGTCTGAAAAAATTTGGAAAGATGCTACAAAAATACCTTTAGATATCGAATTCAGTCCAGCCAATAATTTACAGGCTAAGAAAAAAACTACTGCATACATATCTTATTCTGATACTTTTTTATTTATTGCAGTTCATGCAGAAGATAATCCAAAAAATATTCGTGCCTCTATTCGCCCAAGAGATGACTTTAATATTTGGAATGATGATCTTATACTAGTTCGCTTAGATCCTTTTGCCGACGCAAGAAACAATTTAGGCTTGGCAGTAAATGCTTTGGGGAGTCAATTCGATGTAAAGCAGGTAAATGCCTTATCTGACGAAGCTAGATATGACAGTACATTTAATATGAATTTTGAATCTAAAGCTGCTATTATAGACAATGGATATACTGTAGAAATGAAAATACCTTTTTCTGAAATTCCTTTCCCAAATGGAACAGATCAAGAATGGCACATCAACTTTTACAGACGATACTTCGAAAATGGAAACGAAATTGAAGTTAGTAGTCAGCCACGAGATAGAAACAATAATTGTGTTGTTTGTCAAACCACAGATAATCTAATTTTAAAGGACATTGTTATCGATAAAAGATTGGAAATACTACCCTATGTTTCAAGTAATATTCAAGGATCTAGAAACAGCCCTGATGAAAAAATTTCTTATGGAACTGTAAAAGGAAAAGTAGGTTTAGGGCTTAATTTGGATATTAATAAGAATACAAGCTTTGAGTTAACACTTAACCCTGACTTTTCACAAGTAGAGGCTGATGTTACCCAAATTGATGTAAATTCTTCCTTTTCTTTACAATATCCTGAGAGGCGACCCTTTTTTAATAGAGGAACAGATCTTGTAAATTTTACTGATGGTGCATTTTACTCAAGATCAATTGTTAATCCATCCATTGCAACAAAATTATTGAGTCAAGGAAAGAAATCTAGGGTGTTTTTATTAAACGCATTAGATCAAAACTCTGTATACCTTGTAGGCGGTGAGGATAGATCTTATATTGGTCAAGGAGGGAATAGTTTGGTAAATGTTCTTCGCTATCAACATTTATTAAGCCCTAAATCTCGATTTGGTGGGGTCATGATGAATCGTTTTTATAAAGGAGGTGGGTTTGGTCATCTTTTTGGATTTGACGGACTTTTTCTACTAAATCAAAATTTGCGTTTAAGTTTTGAAGTTTTCAAGAACTTTAATGAAGAACCTGTAAATAATTGGATTGATACTGATGCTACCATTAATGGAAAAACAATTGCTTTAGATGGTGATAAAATTAATGGAGATGCTCTTTACATTCAACTATACAGAAAAACCGAACACTGGCAAAGTTATCTATATTACAGAAATATTTCTCCTCAGTACAGATCTGATGTTGGTTTTGTAGTTAAAAATAATCGTAGATGGGGAACTCTTTTTCATGAATATATCAATATTATTAATAAGCCTGCCGTACAATCTTTTGGCTTTGGAACTAAGATAGATTTGGTGTATACTTTTGAAGATTTATATAAAAACTTTAGTGTAGATCTATTTGCTTCCTTAAAAACTTATGGACAAACAGAACTATCCTACACATTAGATTATGATGCCGTAAAAACCTTCTTAGGAATTCGCTTCAACAACTTACCCACGCATTCATTTTCTGTAAACGGATCTCCAAGTGAATCCTTTAATTTTAGAGCAAATCTTAACAGTGGAAAAGACCTTTCTGTTAACGAAGAGATCCCAGAAATTGGAGACCTTACCTCCTCTTTTATGGCCCTAAATTTTCAAGTGAATGACAACCTAACTATAAATCCATCAATACGATATTCAAGACTAGAAAAAACAAATGGTCTAGGAAATTATTTTGAAGGTAGTATTGCTCGTTTAAACTTAAGATATCAGTTTAGTAATGAATTTAATGTAAGGCTCGTTTCTCAAAAAAACACATTTACTGATCAATTCTTTATTCAACCTTTAGTGCAATGGAATCCAAACCCATCAACAATTTTCTATCTTGGTGGAAACCAAAATACCATTGAAGAAATTGAAGGTGCTCACTTTCAATTGCTGCAATTCAATCAAACCCAATTCTTCTTTAAGTTCCAATACCTGATTGGACTTTAAAAAAAAATTTTATTTGAGTCACAATTACTCGTTCTTTATCATTATTTTTAGTGAAATGAGAATCCATTCAGAATACTATATTTTTGTTTTTTGAATAAAATAACAGTCTTTTAAAGACATCAAATTTTATCTACTCTAGATGATGAATAAGAATAACTTATCCAATATTGGTGGTGCGGAAATTTCATGGTTTGCTCCATTATGTAATGGAGACGATGATTTTTTAGGAAATAGAAACCCTCTTTATAAAAGCTCTTGGGAGAATACCTCTTCTATTGTAAAAACAGCAGATAAATTTGGTTTTAAAAATGTACTATGCCCCTCCTCTTATCAAGTAGGTCAAGACCCTTTGTCATTTGTAGCAGGAATGGCAAGCCTAACAGAAAACATTAATTTCTTAGTAGCCATACGTTGTGGAGAAGTACACCCGCCCATGTTGGCCAGAACAATTGCTTCTTTGGATCATATGCTCAAAGGAAGATTAACAATTAATATTATTTCATCTAACTTGCCTGGAATGGATTTATCTTCAAAAGAACGTTATGCCCGTTCTAGAGAAGTCATTCAAATTTTAAAACAATCTTGGACACAAGACCAAATAAAATTTAAAGGAAAATATTACCAATTAGATTTAACCTCAAGACCTGTAAAACCTTACCAACAAAATGGTGGCCCACTGCTTTATTTTGGAGGCTATTCTCCAGATGGTGTAGATCTTTGTGCAGAATTTTGTGATGTATATCTCATGTGGCCTGAAACAGAATCAAAATTAAAAGACTTAATGGATACCATGACTATTAAAGCGTCTAACTATAATAGAACTGTTAAATTTGGGCTTAGAATTCATGTAATTGTTCGAGAAACTGAACAAGAGGCTCGTGATTATGCAGATTTATTAATTTCAAAATTAGATATAGAAAGAGGAACTGATATCAGAAATAGAGCTCAAGATGCTGCCTCTTTAGGAGTGTCTAGACAGTCAAAGTTAAGAGAAGAGTCTGATGAAAAATATTATGTAGAACCTAACTTATGGACAGGAATTGGATTAGCACGCTCAGGTTGTGGTGCAGCTATTGTTGGGAATCCAGATCAGGTTGTAGCAAAAATTGAACGTTATATTGAAATGGGGATTAATTCATTTATCTTCTCTGGATACCCCCATGAAAAAGAGTGTGAAATCTTTGCCAGATTGGTACTTCCAAGATTAAAAACAGTCTCTCTTCCAAAAGTATTTGGACGAGTTCCAAATTCAGAGCCTAACAGTCCTCTGGCAAATGGTGAAAGAAAATAACTATGATAGATTTTATAATTGTAATCTCTTATTTTATAATAATACTACTAGTTGCGCTTCGTGGAAAAATAAGTGCAGACAGTTCGGCAGATGAGTACTTTTTAAGTTCAAGAAATTTACCTTGGTACTCCATAGCTTTATCTACCATAGCAACCAATATACAAGGATATCAATTCTTAGGAATGATGGGCTCAGCTTATCTTTTTGGTTTAGCTCAAGCCAATCTTGAAATTAATGCAGTTCAAGGAATTTTATTAGGTGCTTTTGTTTTTGTTCCTCTTTTTTTAAAAGAAAAAATAACCACCATTACACAGTTTATTTCTAAAAAATTAGGAAAACGTGTTGCTCTTTTTTACTCACTAACCAACATGGCTCTTTTTGCAACTGTAACTCTTGGTGCAGCTCTTTTTTGGGGGGCATACGCAGCTGACATGGTCTTTAGTGAACAATTGTCTTTTTTAAGTGAAAATAGATTAATTCGTATAGCCTTGTTAATTGTTATACTTGGTGTATTTTCAGCAATATATACTTATTTCGGAGGACTCAGCGCAGTAGTAAAAACAGATATCATTCAATTTGGAACATTACTTCTCGGAGGTATTGTCGTTTGTTTAACTGCTATATATCATCTAGGTGGTTGGGAACAATTATATATAAAAGTTCCAGAAAAAATGCATCTTCATTTACCTAGTGATCATTCTACATTACCTTGGACGCATTTGTTTGGACTATTCTTTTTAAATATTAATTATTGGTGTGCCAACCAAACCGTAATTCAAAGAGCCTTAGCTGCAAAAAGTGTGGCACATGCGCAAACAGGTTTGATGGTTGGTGGATTACTTAAATACTTCATGGCTGTTATTATTATTGTTCCAGGAATTGCCTTGTATGGAATTCTTGGTGATAGCCTTTCAGAACCAGACTTAGCTTTTCCTTACCTAGTAAAAACATATCTACCTAATGGAGTTAAGGGAATCATTCTCTGTGGACTATTTGCCTCATTAATGAGCACCGTAGATTCTACTTTTAATTCATTAGCTACCCTATGGTCCACAGATATTTATGCTACTTATATAAATAAAAAAGCTACTGATCGTGAAAAAATAAATGCAGGGCGAAAAACCATTCTATTCAGCCTTGGCACAGCATTAATTATGGGGTTCATTTTATTGTATTTAAAATTTGACAACCCTGATTCTGCCTTTACCCATACACTAAATAATCTTCGTTATTATATTAATTGTGGAATAGTGGTGTTAATCTGTGCTGCAGTTTTATTAATAAAGCCAAATAGAAAAATTATTTTAATGGCTTTTATTGCCTCGCTACCAATTAATATTGCACTTCAATTATTATTTCCAGAAATGAATTATTTTTTAAGAGCCTTTTGGGTTATAGCAACGAGTTTAGGTTTTGCTTTACTTGGAAATAAAGGGAAAATTCACAAACTGGCTTCTCTTTTTCAACCCTCTAATAAAAGAATTAGAAACTGGGGAATTGCTCTGGCTATAAGCCTAATCTTACTTCATATTATTTTCCATTAATGGAATATTTTATAGGTATTTTTTTTAATATCACATCATCTAAATTATATTCTATAAATTTATAGATATAATAAGATTTAAAAGATGCATAAAATAACTTATTTACTATTCGTTACACTCCTTTTTTTTCAATTAAATACATACCCTCAATTTCAAAAAGAAGTAATTCATTTTGAAAGTGCCAATCCTTTTTCATTAAGCGACATCATTACAGATTTAGATGGTCAAGAAAAGCAGCAAGTTTTTGGACAACTCACAATCCCCGTAGATAGTTTAAATTCTGACAAAAAACACCCCTTAATTATCGGAGTTGCTGGGAGTATGGGGTGGAGAAAACATCACTTAGATTATCTTAAAATGTATCAAGAACAAGGATATGCAACATTTCAACTCAATAGTTTTAAAAGTAGAGGAATTACCTCAACAGTAGGGTCACAAGATGAGGTAACTATTGCCGCTGTAATTCTTGATGCCTATAGGGCATTAGAAAAACTTTCTAAGCATCCTAAAATTAACAGTGATAAAGTAGCGCTAACTGGATGGAGCTTGGGTGGAGGAGTAACTCTATTTGCTGGTTGGATGCCTTTAAAAGAGGCAATCACAGATCAAGTGAGTTTTGCCGCGCATTTAGCTTTTTATCCACCGTGCTTTATAAATCCAGAAAATTTATCATTTACAAAAGCTCCTATTCATATTTTAATAGGTGAGTCAGATAATTGGACACCTGCTAAACCTTGTTTAGATCTAGTTGAAAAGCTATCTGATAAAACCAATATAAACATCACTACATATCCAGATGCACATCACGGGTTTGATAGTGAAGAACCCGTTGTTTGGAATGAAAAAGGATATAGTTTTAAAGATTGTTTATTTGATTTAACAGCAGACGGAGATGTCTTGATGAATTATCTAAGAATACCAATGTCTAATTCAATTTTACAAAAAGTTGGCTTTCTCTTTTGTGTTGACAAAGGAGTACATGTTGGTGGTAATAAAGACGCAAGAAAAAAATCTTTAGCATTTGCCAAAGATTTTATGAATAATACGTTGTAAAACTTAAATAATTGATTCCTAAAAATGAGTTTATTACATTGTTTTTCCTACAAAAACATTCACTTTTGAATTGATAGGGTTTCCACTAGCTCTTCTGTTGGTAACTACTTGACCACAATGCCATAACGCATCTGAAATTGGTCCATTAATCATATTCCAAAAAGGAAATGACATTTTATTACCTCCTTGATTTAAAGTGATTGTTAAAGTTGATAAATCTTCAATCTCTTTGAGTTTGTTAAAAACATACTTTAGATTATTCAAAGTATTTTCTCTCAATCCTTGATAGTCTAATTTATCTTGAGAAAAATCAAATTCTTTACCATCTATTGTTAACACAATTGCAAGCGTTAATCCATAAATATGTTCTATTACTTCAAAAGTAGATCTGCTATCTTGACTTGGTTTATAATTTAAATCATCTTCATTTAAAGATTCAGTTGCCCAATAAAATCGATATCCTAATCCTTCGATCATTCTTGATACAACATTTGTTGATGAATATTCTGAAGGATACTCTCCAATTTCATAAAACGGTAATTGTTCTTGTTGTGCATTCATACTAAAAGATATTAATAGAAAAATAAATATATTTTTCATAGTTATTATTTAAAAATATAATTCGTTTTAAAAAGAAACTAATTTAAAAAATATTTTTAAATTAGAAAAAAATTTTTATGACTCATAAAAACGTTATTTATTATTCAGTAACCCTTTAGATAAAATTCTTTTATACATGTCATTTAAACTCTTTAAAAAAGCAAGATCAAACTCAAAAAACTCTTCTGGATATTTAAAATATGCCATTGGTGAAATTATACTGGTAGCACTAGGAATATTGATTGCTTTGCAAGTAAATAATATGAATCAATCTCGATTAGAGAAAAAAGCATTGAAAAATTATTTTGAAAAAATAAAATCAAATGTTCAGTTAGACATGATAGAATCTGAAAAACTTTTGAAATTTAGAACTGATCACGCCCATGCTTGCAACGAAGTTTCTCAAATGCTCATTGACAACGATTTTTCAGATCAATTGAAAATACAGCAATCTATTTTTGATATGATTATAGAAAAACAATTAAATTATAATAGATCTGCATTTGAATCACTTAAAAGTTCTGGGTTTTTAAGACATCTTCATAAAAAAAGTCTTGAAAAATTATTGTACAGTTATTATGATCAAGTAAATGAAATAGAAATGTTTGAGATAGATCAACGAGATTGGGCTAATGCACTTGAATTGGAGTTAGACAAAAATGGTTTTATATATGAATGGACTCAAATAGGAGAGAAAGTTCATAAAAATTTATTTACTCAAATATCTTGGTATACAAAATCATTAAAATCTCACGATGGTCATAAAATTATAATGAGACTTTTGTTTAGAGGTGGTTCAAATACTTCGCTTCTTACTGGGCTTTATGAAAATCATATACAAAGTTCTAAAAAATTATTAAAAGAAATGGATTTGTATTTAGAGGAACTGTAATTTAAACTATATATATTAACAAAAAACCCACAACTTTATTTGTGGGTTTTTTAAGTATATTTTATTATTTTTTTAATCCTTAACTACTACGATACTTTTATTGCTCTTCTGATTTGGTAATTAATTCTGAATAAAATTGAATTTAGGATACTTTATTAATTGCTTTTTACAATCAATATATCTATATTAGCTAATAATATAATATAAACTACATAAAAATTTTAACATGAAAACACGTAAAATTACAACACTATTATTAATCATTCCTTTTCTAGCAATGTCTCAAAAAGAAAAAAATGGGAAAGTTTACATAAAACATCCAGCTATAGAAATCGTAAATGAATTCAACAAAGCATATGTGGAGGGTGATGTTGAAACCTTGAAAAGTCTTGTGAGTGAGGATTTTAAAATGTGGAATTCTATGAACAATAATCCAAATTATAAAGGGGGGGATATTAATAATTTAACTGGCCAATCTTCTTGGATGAGTAAGAATTTTAATGATATATCCTTAAAGGATAGAGGTTCTGCTTATTCGGATGCAGTAGAATACAAAGGAGATGGAACTTACGTATATACTTTTCAAATGTTCACAGCGTGGGATAAAAAAAATGGATTCAAAATTAAAACACCTCGAAATGGCACATATATCTTTGATGAAAGTGGTACTAAAATAAAAAGGTTTCTATGGTCAGATAATCAGGCTGCTTGGGATAAATGGAATCTATCTAGGGAAACTATAAAAAATGGAACTATTTACAAAGATCATTCATTAATTGGTAAAGTAAGAATGGTATATTATCACTTAGCTAAAGGAAATATTGAAAAAACGTTTCAAGATTTTAGTGAAAATGCACGAATTTATGATAGTAATTTAACAGATAAAGACTACAACTCTTTAAATGAACAAATAGAAAATGTAACCAATGTATTGGAAAAGTTTGATATTATTTCTATTGATGAAGTTGGTTATCCAGATTATTTAGATTACGAAGGTAACGGAGGTGTGGCATTATCTTGGTGGAAATTTACTCTTAAGAATAAGAAATCTGGAGAAATAAAGAGGATGAATATTCACAGTCAAATGTGGTTTAACACAAAAGGAAAAATAGGAAGAGAAGATGTTTACTACAATGCAAATCTTTTAAATTAAAAACTAAACAATTTCACCCTAACAAATAAATCTAAAATTATGAAAAAATTACTTTTAGGAGTTGCATTACTAGCATCTCTATCAATGACAGCTCAGTATTATTCAATAACATATGTATCAGTAGCTTCTGAGGATATTGCAGAATTTGAACGAAAAGAAACAACGTATTGGTCTAAAGTAAAAAAAGCAGCCATCGATAGAGGAGAACAAACCCTATGGATGTTGGCTCGAAAAGTAGGAACTGCAGGAAATAATGATGTTAATTATGCTTTTGTAAATGGATATCCTTCATTAGAAGCAATGTTAGATACCTCTTGGAATCCTGAATCATTAGGGTTTGATGTACAAGATGCTATGTCTCCATATACTGTCTATGAAATTCACAATTATAAAGTGTTAGATCAGATTCCTGGTGAGGGAGGAAAATATTCTGTTTGGAATTATGCTCGTCCAAAAAATATGAAAGGCTTTGTGAGTGAAAATCAAGAATTATGGAAGCCAATGATGGAGAAATCAATCAAAGAAGACAAAACTGGATTAACAAATTGGGGTATTGGTGCCAAAATCTATCCAATGGGGCAAGATGAAAGTACCGTAATGACTTGGGATGGTTACAAAACTCTTGTTGATGCTATGAAAGCTTTAGATGTATCAGATTTTACACCACCATCAAAATCAAAAATGTCTGAATATGATCCAGACGGATTTAGGCTTCGTGTAATTTGGGAACAAGTAATGGCTGTTCAACAATAAAAAAACTTGAAATTTTAGAAAAATGAAAAATATAATAGTAGTATTCTTAATGGCAACTGTTTTTATTTCTTGTAACAACA
>Ga0206131_10008393_pt1 | contig 10158 bp, 12 predicted proteins | sample Helgoland_Spring_FD_148636 | JGI IMG/M metagenome (GOLD analysis project Ga0206131, IMG submission 148636) | Pelagic subsurface seawater microbial communities from Kabeltonne, Helgoland, North Sea - Helgoland_Spring_Bloom_20160517_1 | ecosystem: Environmental > Aquatic > Marine > Epipelagic ... | reverse complement strand
TGACTATGGGCGAATATGTAGACTTAGATAGTTTCATAACTGATTGGAGTACAATGCATCAAGCTATGGCGGTTTTGTATCGACCAATTAAACAAATGAGAAAAGGCAAATATGTAATACACGACTACGACGGCGACACTTTTCACGAATCTATGAAAGATATGCCTTTGTCCGTAGCTATGAGTTCAATGCTTTTTTTTTATCGTTTAGAGAACGACTTATTAAAGAGTATGACGGACTTTTCGGAAGTGGAGTCTCAGAAGAAGTTAGCAACTTTGGAAGACGTTGGGGTTGGTATCAATCACTCTACCAATTAGCAAGTGGTAATGTGTTAAACTATAATAAAATATCTAAAACAAATTTCAGGACTTGTTTAACATTTCTAGAATATGAAAAAGAAAAAGCTTTAGCAGAACAAAGGAATAGACAAAAACATAAAAAATGACAACACCATTAAGTAATTTTTATAAGGTATTACAGACTTTAAGAGACGAGTTATTAGAACACCCGTTTTGCAATACCGTTACGACCGGAGACATATTTAAAGTAGATTTATCTAAACAGACTATTTTTCCTTTGTCTCACATTACGGTAAACAACGTTTCTAACGACGACCATACTCAGAGTTTTAATATTAGCATTATGGTTATGGATATTGTAAATATATCTAAAGAAGAGACGACAGATATATTCTACGGAAATAATAATGAGTTAGACATTTTAAACACTCAGCTAGGAGTAATCAATAAAGTAACAGAGGTTTTGCGTCGTGGTGCATTATACAGAGAGGGTTACGAATTAAATGGTACGGTTAGTTGTGAACCTTTTTACGAAAAGTCTGAAAATATGTTAGCCGGTTGGGTTGCTAGTTTTACGATAATGACAAACAATAATATTTATATATGCTAAAAGAAACCGAAGCACTTTTAACGCAGTTTTCCTTAGACGTAATCAGTAAGGCCAAAGCAACGGCACCGGTATCTAGTGGCGCATTAAAAGATAGTTTAGACTATGAAATAGTAATTACAGATGATACTATTGCAGTAGAGTTTTTGTCGGAAGACTACGGTACGTTTCAGGATAAAGGTGTTCAAGGTAAAGACCCTAGTAAAATAAAAGGCGGGTATCAAAAAGCACCGAACAGTCCTTATAAATTTGGTAGTGGCTCAGGTAGTAATGGGACTTTAAGAGGTGGCATAGATAAATGGGTAATACGAAAAGGACTTACCGGTATAAGAAATAAAAAGGGACAGTTTGTAAAACGTAAAAGTCTAGTCTATGCAATAAGTAAAAGCATATATTTTACCGGACTACGACCGACATTATTTTTTACAAAACCTTTCGAGCGTGAGCAAAGAAAATTAAAACGTGGTTTAGAAAAAGCATTAGCGTTAGACTACGAGAATGAGATTAAAATTAGATTAATAGATAACAACATAACCGTAGTATAATGGCTAAGATAAATATTAAAAGTCCCTATTTTATATACACTAACGCGACGAATTTAACGTCAGCAAAACTAGAACTATATATTTACACCGGAACGCAGACGACGGACAGAGGTAGTATTAAATACACATTAGATACTCTTGCTATTTCTGAGGGCGTTACTTTTGAAATAAGCGAGTTGGTACGCGACTATCTAGAAGTCTATTTTAATGGCACATATACGTCTCAAATGGTATGGGTTGATTATCAAATTACACAGTCAATTTCAGAAGTAGCACAAACACCGCAAACTATTGTTCAGCTAGACGGTTTCGACGGCTACGGATATTTTGAAGACGGTTCACAAAATCAGAGTAGAGAAATAAATACCGGAAAACTATTACAGTCTAATACGACGGTTTACAAACCAAATGATTATGCCGTTACGATAGGAGTAGATGCAAATTCAACTTACGACGTTACATTTCAATATGAAGGCCAAACAGTAGGCACAACACAAATAACGGCTTCGTCAGATTCTACAACAAGAATTGTATATCTACAAGACTATTTTGCAAACGGGACAGACGATTACGAAGAAAGAGTTTTAACCGACGGCGGTACATTTGAGGGTAGCGTATGTTTAACTGAGTTTTTAAATGAAACAAATACAACGCCGGTAGATACTATTTTTGTAAACGGTCAAAAGATTAAAATAATAACTATTGAAGAATGTAAGTACCCGATATATAAATTGACTTTTATAAACAAATACGGTGCTTTGCAGAATCTATGGTTCTTTAAAAAGTCTACTAAAAACATATCTACCAAAGATGAAAAGTATTTATCAAATACCGTAGTAAATGGATCTTACGATGTTTCAAAACATAGAAGAAAAATATATACTAAAAACGGTCAAGAGAATATGAGTTTAAATACCGGTTTTTATCCTGAAGAATATAACGACGTATTTACTCAGCTAATGTTAAGTGAGTCTGTATGGATTGAAATAAACAATGAAACGCTACCGATAAATATAGCGACGTCAAATCTAGATTATAAAACAGAGCTAGACGATAAGCTAATTAACTATTCAATAGAAATAGAATTTGCATACGACAAAATTAACAATGTAAGATGAGATACCTAGAACTATACATTGAGAATCAAAGGTTAGAATTACTTGACGACGAGTCGGTAGTTATAACTGATTCTATCCAAAATATAAAAGACATTAGCAAAGTGTTTACTGCGTATTCTCAACAGTTTAATCTACCGGCGTCTAAAACTAATAGCAAAATATTTAAACACTATTACAATAGCGATATTATAAACGGACTAGACTCTCGATTTCAGTTAGACGCAGAGATAAAATTAAATAGCGTTACATTTAAAAAAGGTAAAATAAGACTTGATGGTGTTTCAATGAAAGACAATAAAGCGCATACTTATAAAGTTACTTTTTTTGGCGAAACAATAGAGTTAAACGAAATACTAAAAGGAGATTTTTTAAATACTCTAACCTATCTAGACCAATACGACCATAGAATACAAGATATTAATAATGGCGTAAAAACCGGAATAGGAGTCAATGGTGCTTTAAGTAGTAGTAAAGAAATAACATATCCTTTAATATCAGTAAACGAAGAATTTTATTACGAAACGAGTGGCGTAGCAAATGACTTAAATTTAGCTCTTACAGATTTTAATGGCGTACATAGAAATCTAAAACCGGCAGTCAAAATGACTGAGATTATAAATGCAATAGAAGACAGATATGACATAACTTTTAGTAGCGATTTTTTTGGAAGCGATATATTTGACAAATTGTATTTATGGGGACATAAAGAGAAAGGTGGTTTAAGACAAACAATGCGCGGTGGTAGAAAATTGCTTTCAGATTATACTTTATCTAGTGGAACAGAGTTTAGACCGCTAACGACTGATAGTAATACTCAGTATCAAATTAATTTAATATTTGCTATTTCAAATCCTTTTTACGCTACCACATTGTATAATTGTACTTTAGAAGATATTACGACTAACGAGGTTGTTTTTCAAGGGAACGCATTTCAGGGAAATCAAACTTCCGGAATGATACTTTTAGAGAGCGACGAGTCTAGGACTTGGGATTTAAGATTAAAAGTATGGAGTAACGATGCTTGGGGAATGTCTCTACAAACTTTTAAAGTAAACGAAGTGGTTGGGGGTGTTGTTAGTAGTCCAACTAATTATACATCGACTGATTTTACATTGCCTGAAAAAGTATTTATTATAGAAAATCTACCTAAAATAAAAATAATAGATTTCTTAACTAACTTATTTAAAGTGTTTAATTTGACTGCGTATATTGAAAACGATATTATAGTAATCCAAACTCTAGACGACTATATGTCTTCCGGTACTGAGTTCGATATAACAAAATACATTGATACGGCTGAAAATAAGATAGCTAGAGTCGTTCCTTATTCTACTGTGGACTTTATGTATTCAGACGTAAAAACAAAAGCGAGTAGCGATTATTTAGACGACTACGAAATAACTTTTGGAAATTACAATTTTGCGTCAGTAGATAAATTTGAAGGTCAAAACTATGAGTTAAAAATAGATTTTGAACATACTCTTTTAGTAGCTATGCAAGATAATTTTGATGGTGCTGAGACGGGAATAGTACAAGGTCGATTTGTAGATAAAGAAAACACCCCTATTATCGGACGGCCTTATATATTTTTTAATCGTAATGTAAATATATCTCCTTTGACTGCGTTAGGTAGTACAACAATAAATTGTCCGGCTAACGTAACAGAAAACGGTAACCATACAATTAATTTTGACTCAGAGTTTGACGAGTACACCGGAGAAACAAATACAAATAGTTTATTTCAAAAATTTTACAAACAATATATTGAAAACGGTTTTAGTAAGAGAGCAAGAATAGAATCCTACGAAGCATATTTACCGACAAACGTATTACTTAATTATAATCTAAACGACACAATGATTATAGGAAACAAGAAGTACAGTATAAATTCTATTAAAACAAATCTATTGACCGGCAAAAGTAATTTAGAACTGATTAGTAAATTTAAAGACGTAACACCTAGCGTGTTAAATTAATATGATAAAAGTAATATTAGATATGCTGAAAGACGCAAAAGGAGAAACGGAAAATATCCGAATAGCTATGGGTAAGAATAAACTTTCGACCACAGTCAAAGACGCATTAAACGAATTAAAATTAGAAAAGATATGTCGTTCCAAATAATAGGAGAGTTCGTAGTAAATGGTACTAAAAAAGCCGAAAAAGAATTTAAAAACGTAACGTCTAGCGTAGGCAAACTCAATAAAGAACTAAAAGGTAATAGAGAAGCGTTTAATCTAGTAGACGACGCGACCGGTGGATTTATTGGTAAGGCACAAGATTTTCAAAAGGGATTGACGGGCGGTATAAGTGCGGTCAAGAATTTAACGAAAGGAATGTCGTTATTAAAAGGCGCAATGATTTCTACGGGCATAGGTGCTTTAGTTGTAGCGTTAGCTTTAATAGCGGATAATTGGGAAAAGATATTAGGATTTATAACCGGCGCAAATAATGAAGCGAGTAAAAATGTAGAACTCACGACTGAGATTGCAGATGCACAACAAGAGCAACTAGACGCTTTAAATGGTTCAACTAACATTTTAAAACTACAAGGAAAAAGCGAACGAGATATTTTAGTTCTTAAACAAAAACAGACTGAGGAAACAATAAAGGCCTTAGAAGCTCAACTACTTGCGCAACAAGAATTAAAAAAACAACAAGTAGAGACCGCAGAGAGAAACCAAAATATCTTATCGGGTATTCTAAAATTTGTGGCAGCGCCTTTGACTCTTATATTAAAAACTTTTGATATGATTACCGGTAAAGACACGATGTCTTTATTCGATGATTTGGCTAGTAATTTATTTGACCCTGAGCAAGTAGAAGAAGATGCCGACAAGACTATTGAAGCGACTCAGAAAAAGCTAGACCAATTAAAAAACCAACACGCCGGATTTGTACTATCAATACAAAACATCGACGAAACGGCTAGACAGAAAAAAATTGAGGAAGAAAATAAAGAAATACAAGACGCAAAAGATAAAGCAGAAAAAGAACGACAAGAGAAACTAGCTAGAGACGAGCAAAACTATTTAGACAAACAAAACGCATTACAACAAATAGAGGACTTAGAAAACCAATATTTTGAAAGTCTAATGTCTAAACAACAACAAGAGGAATTAGCCGTACAAGAAAAGTATTTTAATTTAATCGAACAAGCAAAAAAATACGGACAAGACACCACGATTTTAGAAGAAGCTAGACAAAAAGAATTAAGCGCAATAGATAAAAACTACGGAGACAAAAAGAAAGCTAGAGAACAAGCTTTAGCGAGTCAGCAAATGAGATTAGCCGGACAGACATTTGGGCAACTTACTGAGATACTCGGTAAAAATAGCGTTGCCGGAAAATCCGCTGCCGTCGCACAAGCTACAATAAATACTTATCAAGGTGTTACTGAGGTTTGGAAAACGCCTTCAGTATTACCCGAACCATTTGCAACAATACAAAGAATCGTATCGACGGCAACTGTTTTAGCTAGTGGACTTAAAACCGTACAACAAATAAAATCAGTACCAAAACCCCAAGGAGTAAAAGGCGGTGGCGGTAGTGGTGGCGGAACCGTATCTACGGCGACGGCTACACCCCCGCAAATAGATTTTGGTGGTGGCGGTACTTTTAATCAAATATCCGACGCATTATCAAATCAGGACACGCCGGTAGTTCAAGCTTTTGTTGTAGCTAATGATGTTACTACGGCTCAGAGTTTACAAAATAACATTCAACAATCCGCGAGTCTAGGATAAGCAAAATATAAAATAAATACGTTATATAAATATGAAAATCATTGAACTAATTATAGACGAAGAAGATGTTTACGGTGGCATAGATGCTATTTCAATCGTAGAACACCCCGCAATAGAGGAAGATTTTGTAGCATTAAATAAACAAAAAGAGTATAAGCTACAAGCTACGGACAAAGATAAAAAGCTATTAAGCGGTGCATTATTAATACCGAACAAAATGATATACCGTAAAGAGCGAGACGAAGAGTATCATATTTACTTTTCTAGGGAGACGGTACGCAAGGCTTCGCAGATGTATTTACAAAAAGGAAATCAGAACAACGCGACATTTGAACACGAAATGCCGGTGCAAGGATTGTCTCTAGTAGAGAGTTGGATAATTGACGATAAAGAAAACGATAAGTCTAATATGTATGGTATGGATTTACCGTTAGGAACTTGGTTCGGTACGATTAAAGTAAACAACGATAAAATTTGGAATGAGTTTGTGAAAACGGGAGTCGTAAAAGGATTTAGTATCGAGGGGTATTTTTCTAATAAAGCGGAGTTATCGCAAAAAGAACAAAAAGCCGACGAGATAGTAGAGAAGCTAAAAAGTTTATTTAAAAAGCATAGATAATGCCAAGAAAAAATAACAGAACGCCGTCTTATACAAGTCCGACTAATAGTCGTCGTGGTTGTTTATGTTGGGATAAAATAACATATTCTAGAAAGTGTTGCGACGGAACATTACAAGCGCAAGGCATAGGACGTATTACAAAAATACCAAACAATTTTTTACTACAAGAAAACGGAGACTATTTATTAAAAGAAGATAATGCAAAAATTATATTATAATGGCAGATACTAAAATTTCAAATTTACCAAGAGCAGAAACATTAAATGGTACAGAAATAATACCGGTTGTTCAAGACGATGAAACAAGGAAAATATCTTTAAAAGAAGCAAATACATATTTAGAATCTGTTAATATTGTAAATAGTGATGGAGAAGAGTTTAACTTAATTGTTTCTAACAAAACATTTTATAAATTAACTTGGACGGGTGGTAATGGTTTTTCGGCAATCTTTTTACCTTTAGCTAGTCAGTGTCAAAATAGAGTTTATAGGTTTATCTGCGATAGTACTATTTCAGCAAATAAATACGTTAAGATAAAAGCAAAAACCGGCGAAACGATTGACGGGGATGAAAGTCCTTTTGTAATCAATAGACCATACGAGGGATTACAACTTTGGTGCGACGGGACTGAGTGGTATATAATTCAGCAAAAAGCATAAAAATGCAAAATAATTTTTAAACACGTTATACAGTTATGAATACATTAAAAGCAGTCTTTACTAGACTAAAAAAAGAAGAATCAAAAAAAATAAATTTGTCTTTAGTAGATGACATAAACAACATTTTAGGAGAATTAGATTTTGGTTATGATAATATTTACGCTTCTACGGATAAATTAAATCCGGCTAGACCTAGTATTACAGAACCTTTATTTGGTATTTTAGACGGCATAAATTCTGAAATAAAAAATTTAGAAACCGCAGTTAATGAAGTATCAACTAGAATAGGTATTTATAGAAATTATTCAGAACAATTTATTGAAGCCGGACAAACTTTAGGAATAGATATACCGGAAAATATATTGAACTACGAAAATAAAATACAAGATTATTTTGATAGTGTTAGTTGGGGTAAGACTTATATAGATGCACTAACAGATTTATCTAAAGCTATTGAAAAAACAATTTACGATATACCCGTATAAATATAAATAATTAATATATGAAATCGACAGAAATGTTATCAAAAATAAAGGCGTTGTTAAACATCGAAGAAGAAACTTCTTTAGAAACAATGACTTTAGAAAACGGAACGGTGATTGAAGCTGATAGCTTTGAAGCCGGACAATCGGTCTTTATAGTAACCGAAGATGAAAAAGTACCTTTACCACAAGGAGAATACGCATTAGAGGGCGGTAAAATCTTAGTCGTAGAGGAAGTAGGAATTATTGCTACAATAAACGACGCACCGACTGAGACTGAATCAGAAGAAGTTGAAGAGGTAGAAGCGGAAGAAGAAGTGGTAATAGAAGCACCTGAAGAAGTAGCACCGGCAGTAGAGGAAATCGTACAAGCGGTTGTCGATGTTATTGCACCCGTAATGGAAGAGATGAAAAAAGACATCGAGGAAATGAAAAAGAAGTACGGCGAAGAAGAAAAGGACGAAGAGAAGAAAGAAGAAATGTCGGCTCAAAAACCGGCTCAAAAACCTTTGACTCACAATCCGTCTAAGACTAGAACACCAAAATCAAAAAATTTATCAAAAAACCGTCCTATGAGTACAATGGACAAAGTATTACAAAAATTAAATAAATAAATAATCAATGGCAACAACAACTAGCATTACAACAACTTACGCCGGAGAATTTGCCGGAGAATACATTTCGGCAGCTCTTTTGAGTGGCGTAACATTAGACAATGGTGGAATCACTATTAAACCTAATGTAAAATTTAAAAGCGTGTTAAAGACATTATCTACCGACGAGATTGTATCGGAAGCAGATTGTGATTTTGACCCAACATCAACGGTTACTCTTAATGAAGTGGTTTTACAACCTAAAGAGTTACAAGTAAACTTACAACTTTGTAAGGCAGATTTCAGAGACGATTGGGAAGCAGTTCAAATGGGTTACTCAGCGTTTGATAATTTACCGCCAAAGTTTTCAGATTATATGATTGCTTACGTGGCATCTAAAGTAGCTGAAAGAACAGAAAAAAACATTTGGACGGGAGACGACGGAAGTGTTGTTGGAGATTTTGACGGAATCTTAACAAGAGCGTTAGCTACTGCACCGGCGGGTAATCAAATTACCGGAACTACTGTAACGGCTTTAAACGTTATCGACGAGTTAGGAAAAATCGTAGACAAAATTCCTTCTACTATTTACGGGAAAGATGATTTACATATCTACGTTTCTCAAAACATAGCTAGAGCTTATGTTCGCGCTTTAGGTGGATTTGCTTCTGCCGGTCTAGGTGCAAACGGTACGAATGCTCAGGGGACACAATGGTACACTAACGGTGCTTTAACATTTGACGGTGTTAAAATATTCGTTTGTAATGGACTAAATGATAACCAAGCGGTTTGCGCTCAAACTTCTAACTTATATTTCGGTACGGGTCTACTTTCAGACAAGAACGAAGTTAAGGTTTTAGATATGGCAGATTTGGACGGAAGTCAGAATGTTCGAGTAATAATGCGTTATACGGCAAACACTCAAATCGGTATTCCGGCTGAGGTTGTAACGTATTCATAAGAATTAATTAACCAATAGAAAAGGTAGGTAAGCCGTTGTGCCTACTTACCTTTTTTTTATTCTAAAAATATATGAGTTGTTTAATAGCAAAAAATAGAAATTTAGCGTGTCGCGATTCAGTCGGAGGTGCTAAGAATGTTTATTTCGCTAATTTTGGCGATTTAAGTGCGGACGTAACAGTAGATACGGACGGTAAGATTACGGCTTGGGCAACCGGAGATACACCTACTTTTTATAAGTGGGAAGTAAAAGGAAATACGTCTTTAGAACAAACTATTACGGCGTCTAGAGAAAACGGAACTCTTTTTTACGAACAAGTATTGACGGCTATTTTCCCAAAATTAAGTCCACAAACACAAACAGAAATTAATGACTTAGCAAAAGGCCGGCCACACGTTGTTTTAGAAGACAATAACGGGAACTTTTTACTAGCCGGACTAAAATATGGTTGTGATGCAACCGGTGGTACTATTTCAACGGGTACTGCTATGGGAGATTTATCAGGTTATAATTTAACTATGAGTGGAATG
>Ga0206131_10008389_pt1 | contig 10160 bp, 6 predicted proteins | sample Helgoland_Spring_FD_148636 | JGI IMG/M metagenome (GOLD analysis project Ga0206131, IMG submission 148636) | Pelagic subsurface seawater microbial communities from Kabeltonne, Helgoland, North Sea - Helgoland_Spring_Bloom_20160517_1 | ecosystem: Environmental > Aquatic > Marine > Epipelagic ... | reverse complement strand
TATATTTTCTCTTGGTACTAAACCTAATCCACCTGTGGCAAATCTCGCTGTGCCTGACACAAAATTCATTGCCATCTTACTTTTGCTTGGATTAGGATCATACACATATTCTGTAATTTCTATAAGAGTATGTTCTGTTAAACTAACTTGTGTTTCATCGACAAACTGTATTTTAAGTCTGCCGTTTTCTGTTTCTACATTGTCGTAACTTTCTATGTCTGTTTGTAAAGTTGCTGTTAATTCCTCGCCTGTGGTCCTAACGATACTGCCAGGCTTTCCGCTTTGTTCAAGTATGCCGCCGATACTATCAGCGGCATTCACATTTCCTATTGCAATTAGTAAAACTGCGACTAAAAGTTTAGTCGGTTTGTTTAATACTAACTGAAGCATTTTCGCTGTCTATTTCGACATTAATTACGCCGTTACAAGCATTCGTACAAGTTGTAGTCATATCCTGAGTGAACTGGAAATCTCCATCACTACCTGTTATGTCTGCTGTAAGCATGTGACCACTGTTACCGCTTTGCTTAGTTGCTAGTTCATTGTCATCACCAGTGATTTCAAAGTTCCATATCGCGTTATCTGAGTCTACCAGAATACCTACCATTGTACTTGTTCCTGTACTGTTAGTGCCTGAACCTGATGCCCATACTTTACTGTTAGTGAAACTAGTATCAAAGTCGTTACCACTTCCAATTATAGTTAAGTCAAAGTTAAGGTTTTCAGCACTTGCTGATTCGCCTATGCCTACATCAAACAAGTTATTACTACCTGTTATACTTGAAAGCATATCAGCATTGTCGGCACTTTGTGTTCCTGGTGCGTTTATATCCCAGATGTTTCCATCTCCTATCATATAAAAATCTAACACACTTGAACCAGATCCGTCTAGTACAAGTTTACCAAAGAAGTCATTATTATTACCGTCTTGTATTAAGTCTAATATAAGACTGCTACCAGTAAGAATTAAATCACTGCTCTGAGTTGCGTCACCTGACAAAGTATTTCCATAACCTGCTTGTAAAATAGTTAAAACTAAGTTGTCACCGTCTTGATCAAGTAAAACTTCGTTATCATCCGCAGATAATGGATTGGCCATAAGGCCGACTAAAGCGAAGACACTAACTGCTAGTTTATTAAAAAATCTATTTGTCTTCATTGTTATTCTCCAATATTGGTTTATTATTCTTTAGAAGAACTCTCTTCCAAAGTGGTAATGAACTTGGATCTCTAGAAAATCTATCAGCATCTTCCTCGTCAGGAGTAATACCTGATTCTTTGAGACTCATCCAGTATGCCTGTTCTTGAACTGCTACTTGATTATCCCAATCGTCTGGATAAACAATTTTCCAGTACCCCCTCTCATCACCTTGTTTTATTAATTCTAACACCGCGGCTTCGATCGCTGATCTAACTGCAAATGTTACACTTTCGTTCTGTGTCATACCGCTTTCAAGTTCGAGAAGTTTAGTATCCATATCTAGAAATCTAAATACATCTCCTGCTTGACCTGAACTTAAAACAGTCTTCTGTGTTTGCACATTTAATATTACTTCGCCTGTGAGTGTGCTTACAGCACGAAGTGATATTACTATGCTATCTCTTCGATATTGGTTTGTTGTCCCAATACCCAAATATCTTGCCCCTGTACCTCCTGTTTCGACATTAGTGTCGTATCCTATGACACCACCTTCTAATATCATTCCAGCAAATAACATTGGCTGTAGTTCTTGGAACTCGTCTAAACCTGCCTGTTTGGCTTGTTCGGATCGTGTGCTTCGAACTATTTGTCTTTCTCTAACTAAGTTATCTAACCCTAGTCCTCTTTCAACTACTCTAAACCAAGTTCCTTTGGCATCACTGCCTGAACCTGCCGCCTTTAGAGCGTCTACTAATAAACTTTTTGCGTCTTGAGTAACTGCTGTACTAAAACTAGCAACTCCGTCTTGACTTTTTCTTTGTCCTGTGCCGTCACCAAATGTATATATAGCAACCACAGGCATATTTTCTGCGGGTGGTAAGTAACGCAATTTTCTATATGTGGGTAGTTCTACTTTCTGTGGTTCTTCTACGCACTCAAGAAAATCAGACTGACATGCTTCGTCACCAGGTATTGCAACACTGGCACATCCACTTAAATATAAAACACCTATCAGTGCTATTAAAATATTTTTATTCATTAACCGCCTGCTATTTGGCCTATGCCAATTGGTATTTCTATTGTTGTTATTGTTCCATCTGGGTCAACAATAGTAAGTTGGATTACTTCTAATCCATCTGCGTTTGTTATTACTTGATATGTTACTGTGTTACCTTCAATATCAAATGCTCCACTTGTTGAACCTGTACAACTGATTACAGTTGCTGGATCACAAAACATACTATCAACGAGGCCCTTAGAAATTTGACTGTAAATTCTGCTTTCTAAATTTCTAATGAACTTGTTAATTGTGCTATTTTGATCTGCTCGTTCAGCCGCCCTTAAGGCTGTTTCGATGTCGTCCCTAATTTTGTCTCTTCGTGACTTCTCTTGGTTCTCAATAGTTAAATAATGAGCACCAGTACCTACGCCACTAAAACTAGGGTTTTTGAATTTAAATTTAATTTCGTCAGCATAGCATTGCCCAACAAAAAATGTAAGTATAACTAATATACCTAAATGTGTTCCTGTAATTTTCATATTTTATTCTGCCTCCTTCATCTGCTTTAGTTCTTCTTTGTCCTTTGCTCTCTGTATAATCTTTTGTGTTGCTTTATATTCCAATACTACATTTACTTTTTGCTGTAATCTAATTTGATCTTGATCTAGCATTCTCATTTGATCAATGCATCTTATAAGTGCCATGTGCATATCGCCTAGTGCTGGCTTAATTTCTTGGTTCATAAAGTTCCACACATAGTAAATAAAGTAACCTAGACCAACAACTGCTACAACTGGAAATCCGTATTCGTTAATAAGTGCCGCAACATCCATTAATCTCTTCTCCCGTCTACTTTACCATCTTCGACAAAGTTTTCTGCTCTCGCTATTCTGTCAATGTCAGGACGTAACTCTAAGGCACTTGATACAAGCAAATCAATTTTAATCATCTCGTTGCTCATCACTCTTGCTCTCGTTGTTAATGCCTCACAGAAACTTGTGAGTGTTTTGACTTGGCCAACTACCCCGGCCATCATTTGTTTAATTGTTAGGAATATAAAATATCCCATTGCCATACTACCAGCAATAGGCATTCCTACCTCAGTTATTAACTTAAATATCTCTTCCATTATTCACACTCATGTTATGTTGTTTGTATAAAGTGTGTGTTCTGTTACTCTCTACATGAGTATTTATCAAAATTTAGCCAAAAAGAAAGGGCCTAAAAAGACCCTTTCTAAAGTTTTGTAAACTTATTACATTAAGTTAATTAATGCTTCGATAACATGTTCACCGTCGTTTGCTGATTCCATTGCTTTACCAAGTATTCTACCTGCTTCTGCTTTGTTATCTGCTTTTGCTCTGCCTTCGACATCGGAACTTACAAGTAAGTCACCTTTGTTTACTGGACCAACAACTTTAACAGGAACCCTTCCTGCCAATGCTATTGCTGGATGAGAGTTATCGTCACCTGCTTCTGCGTTCATTAAATGAGCCGGATTAGTTGATACTACTCCTGCTACACTATGATGACTTGCTTCAGCACATGCTGTAACTTCTTTCTCACCACCAAAACAAACAACCGTACCCGGTTCTAATGCTTTATCTGATTCATATCTTTCAGCCAAATCCGCATACTGAGCCGATGTTGCTGTACCGTTAAAGGTATTAGCATACATGGTTCCGAATTTAACACTACTTGAACCTACATTGTAAGTACCACTTGGTCCTGTAGCAATGATGTTTTTAGTAGTTATATCACCACTGAAAGTACCGCCTGGGAATGGATTACCTGAAGGTCCTGTTGGTCCTGTAGAACCTTGTGGTCCTTGAGCACCTGTGGCACCTTTCTGTCCTTGTCCACCTTGTGAACCCTGTGGTCCAGTAGCACCAGTAGAACCAGTTGATCCTGTAGCACCTTTTTGTCCTTGAGCACCTGTGCCACCTTGTGAACCCTGTGGTCCAGTAGCACCTTGAGCACCTGTGGCACCTTTCTGTCCTTGTGGCCCAGTAGCACCTGTGGCTCCAGTAGAACCTTGTGGTCCTTGAGCACCTGTGGCACCTTTATCACCTTGTGGTCCTTGAGCACCAGTGGCACCTTTGTCTCCAGTAGCACCCTGTGATCCTTGTAATCCAGTTCCACCCTGAGGTCCTTGAGCACCAATTTCACCTTTCTGTCCTTTCGAACCAGTTGCTCCAGTTCCACCTTGTAAACCTTGAGGTCCGGTGTCGCCTTGTAGTCCAGTTCCACCTTGAGCACCTGTGGCACCTTGAGGTCCTGTAGCACCTGTGGCACCTTTCTGTCCTTGCGGTCCAGTAGCACCTTGTGGTCCTTGGGCGCCAGTTGAACCCTGTGGGCCAACTTCACCTTTAAGTCCTGTACTAGCACCTGTCCATGCGCCTGATGAATTAATTACTTGCGAACCTGAAACGTACAATTCAGTACCTTCAAGACCGGAGTCTGCTGTCCATCTGTCATTGGTTTCGTTCCATAGGAACTGCTTATTTGTACTATCACCACGTTCAACTTCAAGTCCTGCGTCTTGTGACGGAGTACCTGTGACATCGTTATTAAGAATAATAATGTTATCACCTGTTGAAACTGTATTCGAATTAATTGTAGTAGTTGTACCGTTAACTGTTAAGTCACCGTTAAATACAGCATTGTCACTAAATGTTTTAGCACCTGCTATAGTTTGTGTACCTGTTGTTCTTACTACAGTTGAATCAAGATCTAAACTATTAGCACTTGCTGTAATACCTGATCCGCCAACTGCGTTAATAACGCCTGATGAATAAGTTAAACCATTACCAGCACTTGAACTTGTTAATGATAATGTTAGAGCACCACCGGCATCATCATATGATGCTGTAATACCATTACCGCCAACTAGTAAACTTCCTACTCTGTCGTCAACTCTTTCGTCTGTATAGTATAAGTTATTACCTTCATTTAAGTCGTCTGTATCAAACGCACTCATGTTTACAGCAATACTATCTGCCGCTACAGTTATACCAGTGCCTGCGCCAACATTTAATGTTCTAGTAGCAGTTAAATCTCCGCCACCAGTTAAACCTGAGCCTGCTGTAATATCAACACTACTGTGATCAATATGCTCGTTTGCTACAAATCCACTTAAAGCATCATGATCGATCGCACCGTCATTAGTGCTAATAGCACCACTACTTAAATTAATACCTGTACCAGCACTAAAATGTGCTCTGGCTTCAGTAGCACTTGGACCTGTGTAAGTAAATACACCCGATGTACTGTTATATGAGAAACTTCCATCTCCACCAGCGTCAGTTGCACTAACTGTGCCTCTTCCTCTAGCAGTTGTATGATAAAGGTTATCACCTTCAGTAATATCAGTAGTTGTTAATGCTTCAGCAATAGTTACTGTTCCTGCGGCATCATCGTATGTAGCACTAATGTTACCTGAACCGGCAATCATCGCACCTACGATATCTTGTACTTCTTCACCTGTTTGAGCAGTTGCGTCAACGTATGCCTTTGTGGCCGCGTCACTGTTCGCTACTGGTTCATCTAAGTTATTAATATTATTGTTGTTCATGTTGATGTTAGAAGCATACTTAACACCACCACTTGATGTGATAGTCTTATCTGCTGTTAAAACAACATCTGTTTTAAGTTGTATATCACCACCTGATGTTAATTCAATATCACCAGTTCCAGTAGTTAAAATACTAATGTTTTGGTTAGTGTCAGCACTAACTTGAATTGTTCCTGAGTTATCAGATAACACTTGCTGTCCGTTAACATATAAAGATCCTGGACCAACATATATATCTCTCCATTGTTTTGCCAATGAACCTAAGTCATATGTAACGTTGGCACTAGGAATAATAGAACCATCAAATGTTCCACCACCTAAATAACTTTTTACTCTAGCATCGGTATAGTATAAGTTACTTGAACCTTCTGCTGTTTCGTCAGTTGTTTGTGCGTCAACGTATGCTTTTGTAGATTCTGCTGAAGGAACGTTAGTAGAACTAGCACCTGCGAAAGTGTCTGAGTCAACTATTGCGTTCTGTATTCTAGCATCTGCTCTAGCATTTGTATAGTAAAGGTTGGTTGAACCTTCTGCTGTTTCATCAGTAGTTTGTCCATCAACGTATGCTTTAATTGATTGTTGTGTAGCAAGTTTAGTATTACTAGCACTTGTTAAATCGTCTTCATCAAGTACACCGTTTACTAATGTTGAACTGCCTAAAGTAAATGAAGCCGCATGTAATCCACCAAATTCTGCGTCGCCTAAAGAACCCGACATAACTGAACCTGTGTCAGTTACATTGTTGTAGTAAACAAAACGTCCTGTGGAATTATCATGACCAAAGAAACCTGCTGAAGCAGATCCGTCATTCTTCTTAAATTTGATACCTCTATCTAAGTTGTCGTCTGAACTATCGTCACCTATTGTGAAAACTGGATCAGCAACTTCGACTGTAGATGAATTTACAGTAGTAGTTGTTCCACTAACTGTAAAGTTACCCGACACTTCTATGTTGTCAGTAAATGTCTTATCACCTGCTATACTTTGTGTACCTGTAGTTCTAACTACTGTACTATCTGGTGTTATAACACCTGAATTAATATCAATACCAGACCCACCACTAAAGTGTGCTCTTGTTTCTGAAGCACTTGGTCCTGTGTAAGTAATTACACCTGAATTGTATGCTAAACTTCCGTCGCCACCTGAATCAGTAACACTAATATGTGCTTGTACTTGTGCCGCACTTGGTCCTGTGTAAGTAATTACACCAGTACCGCTGTTGTATGCTAAACTTCCGTCGCCGCCTGAATCAGTAACACTGATTGCCGCTCTTGCTCTAGCATCTGTATGATACTCATTTGTTGAGCCTTCTGCTAAATTATCTGTGTCAAAAGCACCCATGTTTACTGCTATTTCGTCTGCACTTACAGTAATACCTGTGCCTTGTCCAATGTTTAAACTAACAGTACCTGAAGTACCGCCACCTGTTAAACCGTTTCCAGCAGTGACACCTTCTATGTCACCTGTTGTTGCAGATAATACACCATTAGTTGCTGTAATACCTGTACCTGCCATTGCTGACGCCAAGTCTGCAATGCTTTCTTTCTTCGAACTACTGTCACCTGCGTCAATAATTGCAATGCTGTCTGCACTTACATCTACTGCCGCGGCTGTTAGTTCATTAAGGTCTAGTGCTAATGAAACTGCTCCACTAGTACCGCCTCCACTTAAACCATCTCCTGCTGTAACACTCTCAATATCACCCGCTGAGGTTGTATTAGTAATTGTTAATGTGCCTGCGGCATCATCGTAACTTAAACTAATACCCGAACCTGCTGTAAGTAAATTACCTACTGTATCTTCGATATTCTCTTGCGTGTTAATTTCTGAGTATTTTGCAAGTCTATGACCACCAGCCGTGCTACCGTCGTGAACTCGGATGGTGTTATTGGTAGTATCGATCGTGATTTCACCAACAAGACCTGTAAAGGAATTATGTTCTGTGGACGTACCTCTTCTTCTTTGAATCGCGTATGCCATTTTTATATTCTCCTAAAATATTTTTTAACGTTAATTATATTGGTTGCTGAAATGATGTATGTGTATGTGCAACCTAGAAGATTTTGACTGCGTTTTATGATGTATGCCCGAAATACATCCGCATGCCAATTGGGGCAAGTACATGTATTTATCGGAATCTTATATTTTGTTGGAGTTAGACTAAAATTTCTATTACGCCATTACCGGCATCTAGTTTACTTTCTATTGCTCTGCCAATAATTTGTAATGGACTAAGTGTATGGGCCAATGAGCCTACCATAGCATACCCAGGTGTATGACTAGCAACAAGTACATCGCCTTTGTTTACATTACCTGTAACTTTACATGGTACTCTGCCACGTAATGCTACTGCTACACCTTCTGCTTCACTGTTCATTAAGTATGCCGGGTTTGTACTAACAACACCTACAACTTTATAACTGCCTGCTACGTCAGTTACAGTAACTTCTTTGTCGCCGCCTAGTATAAGAACTGTGCCGGGTTCATAGTCGGCATCTGCTTTGTATACTTCTGCCAAATCCGCATATTGGGCCGATGTTGCTGTACCATTAAATGTATTAGCATATATGTCATTAAACTTAATACTACTTGAACCAATATCGTAAGTACCGCTTGGACCTGTAGCAATAATGTTTTTAGTAGTTATATCACCAGTAAATGTTCCTCCTGGAAACGGATTACCGGACGGACCTGTAGCACCTTGTAGTCCTTGAGGACCTTGAGCACCTTGGCCACCCTGGGCACCTTGAGCACCTTGAGCACCTTTATCGCCCTGTCCACCTTGGGCACCTTGTGGACCCTGAGCACCTATTTCACCTTTCTGTCCTTTAGTACCCTGGCCACCCTGACCACCTGTGGTACCTTGTGGTCCCTGTGGGCCAACTTCACCTTTAGTTCCTTGTGGTCCTTGGGTACCTGTAGTTCCTTGTGGTCCCTGGGCACCAATTTCGCCTTTCTGTCCTTTTTGTCCTTGGCCACCCTGGGCACCTTGAGCACCTTGAGCACCTGTGGTACCTTTATCGCCTTGTCCACCTTGGGCACCTTGAGCACCTTGTGGGCCTTGTGGACCTGTAGCACCTGTGGCGCCTTTTTGTCCTTGTGGTCCTTGAGCACCTTGTGGGCCTTGAGCACCAGTGTCGCCTTTAGTTCCTTGTAGTCCTTGTAATCCAGTTGGGCCGCTATCTGCCGGTATCCAATCATAATCCGAACCGTTCCAACTTAATACTTCGCCTGTTGATGCTGTTGATCTATTTATATGAGTATCTACTCTGGCATCTGTGTAATATAAGTTCGAGCCTTCGCTTAAATCTGTTGTAGTAGCCGCCGCTATTCTGGCATCTGCTCTAGCATTTGTATAATATAAGTTAGTACCTTCACTTAGATCACTTGTTGATTTAGTACTAAATCCAGAATCTACTCTAGCATCTGCTCTGGCATTTGTGTAATATAAGTTAGTACCTTCTGATAAATTATCGGTATCTTTTGTAGCAAGTCTTGTATCAAAATCTGAATTAGATCTAGATGTTGTATAGTATAAGTTACTAGAACCTTCACTTAAATTATCTGTATTTAAACTTGTTAGTGTGCCTGATTGTAGTTTACCACTTGCGTTAAACAATACTGCCGAACTTGGTCCTACAATACTGTCGTTAAATGTAGCACTAGCACTAAATGTTTTAGCACCTGCTATAGTTTGACTTCCGCTTGTTCTTACTACTGAAGTATCGACTGCTAAACTAATTGCGCCTGATGAGCCGCCTCCACTTAAACCGTCTCCTGCTGTTACTGATGAAATATCACCTATTTCACTTAATGTTATAACACCTGTACTGCTATTATAACTTATTCCAGAACCGGTAACACTAATGGCTCCCCTGGCTCTTGCTGTGGTGTGATATAAATTAGTTCCTTCAGATACATTTGTTGTAGTACCACTCCAACTTATATCGCCTGTGCCGCTGTTATAACTTATAGGACTTGTAGCACTAAGTTTGCTTCTAATTTGAGCATCGTTAATGCCGGTGTATGTAAACACACCTGTAGCATTGTTGTATGCTAATGTTCCGTCACCGCCGTTATCAGTAACACTAAATTCTGTTTTAATTTGACTTACATCTGCGTCTAAAGTAACAGCATCATCTGTTGACGTAATTGTTAGGTTTGAACCGGCAGTTAATTGTTTTGCAAAATGATCATTGCTTACTCTAATCATCATGTTTTTAGTTGTACTAGATTCAGTACCACTATTACTGTTTGCTAATGAAAATGCGTCAACGGCTGATAGTGTTACAATACTAGAGTTAGCAATACCTCTAATATTCTCGCCGTCATAGAATATCATTCCGTCTAATACACCTGCCGCTCTAGCATTTGCTATAGTTGTGGCTGATGAACTTGGATCAATTTGTGCCAATGAAGTATTAGACGAGTCTAACATTCTTAAA
>Ga0206131_10008388_pt1 | contig 10161 bp, 9 predicted proteins | sample Helgoland_Spring_FD_148636 | JGI IMG/M metagenome (GOLD analysis project Ga0206131, IMG submission 148636) | Pelagic subsurface seawater microbial communities from Kabeltonne, Helgoland, North Sea - Helgoland_Spring_Bloom_20160517_1 | ecosystem: Environmental > Aquatic > Marine > Epipelagic ... | reverse complement strand
GTTCGCGACCACCCCGATATCGGGGGAATTGGTGGTCAACGGTCAAAACCTTCTGAAGCACTTCAACAGCTACACAACATTCGGAACGGAAACGGCAGTGGTCGGCCTAACGACAGGCTTCACGATGTATTCGCTCTACCGAGTAAGCATCAGTGGGTTAACGAGCACGCCAATTGCCAGATGGTACGGCGGCAATCAGCTAAACTTTGGTTTGAGCATCGGCAATTTGAACGATGAAACCTTCTTCCTGCAAACCACGGCAGGTCGGGTGAGCGTCCCTGCGACAACCACCGACGGAACGACAGCGCCACGGCTAACGACCGTCCGATATGACGGGGCGACGCTTAGCATTCAGGTGGCGGAAGCCACTGTGTCTATTCCTGTGACGGGCAACGTGTCTTTGCCAAACGGTCAATGCCGCATTGGGCGAGGTAGCTCAGGAAACAATGGCATTCGGTCATATCTGAGCGAAATGCTGATTTGTGACCGTGCGCACAGTCCAGCTGAAGTCGCTGAGATGCAGGGATATTTCAATCTGAAATACGGCCTGCCTGATTACACTTAAGAGCTTGTGGCGCGCGGGTCTTCGTAGGTTTTGGTGCGTGTCGCTCACGTCGCTCTGTTCTTCATCGTTGGCGCCGCCCATTCCGGTACTGTGATGGGCAACATAATCTAGGCGACAAATACGGACTTTGACCTACGTTCGGGCAGGCCCCAGACCAGCCCGGGCGACTGGCGAAGTTGCGTTTTGGATGCTATATGCGCCCGGAAATCACTTCCGGGCGCAGTTACCATGCTGACAGAAAACACATCGCTGGACATCGCGCGCCGCCTGTCTGTCGCCCCGATGATGGACTGGACGGATCGGCATTGCCGCTATCTTCATCGTCTCATCTCGAAACACGCACTGCTCTACACCGAGATGGTGACAGCTGCGGCTATCGCGCATGGCGATGTGGAACGTTTGTTGGGCTTTTCTGATGCAGAACATCCGGTCGCCTTGCAAATTGGCGGATCAGAACCTGACCTGCTGGCCACTGCTTTGAAGACCGCGATCGACTTCGGTTATCCAGAAGTGAACCTCAATGTCGGCTGTCCATCAGATCGTGTTCAAAGCGGCGCATTCGGCGCCTGTCTGATGCGTGAGCCCCAGCTGGTTGCTGATTGCGTCGCCGCGATGATCGATGCAGCTGATGGGAAGGCGGCGATCACAGTGAAATGCCGCCTTGGCGTAGATGATCAAGACGTTGAACACACGCTGCCTGCCTTCATCGACACTGTGTCAGATGCGGGCGTGCGCAGCTTTTGTATTCACGCCCGAAAAGCCTGGCTTAAAGGCCTTAGCCCTAAGGAAAATCGCGATGTGCCGCCACTGGACTACACGCTGGCGCGACGCATGAAAGCTATGCGGCCTGATCTGCATGTTTCGGTCAATGGCGGCATTACAGATCTTTCGAAGGCTGAGGCTTTTCTGACTGATGGGTTTGATGGCGTTATGATTGGCCGGGCCGCCTATCACGATCCGATGTCGATCCTTGGCGCAGCTGACCAGCGCATATTTGGCGAAAACGTCCCAAAGACGGCTACTGAAAGCGTTGTGCGCGCCATGCTGCCCTATATAGAGGATCACCTGTCAAAGGGCGATCGTCTGGCGCAGATTACTCGCCATATGCTGGGTCTGTTTCAGGGTCGCCCGGGCGCGCGGCGTTGGCGGCGTATCTTGTCGGAAGGCGCCCACAAGCCGGGTGCAGGACCAGCGCTGGTCGAAGAGGCGCTTTCAGCGATTGAGCCTGCATCAGAGGCGGCATAGAACCGGGCTGTGGATATCCCCTTTACAGAACTTGCGGCGCTGATCGTATTTCTTTTGCTGGTTGGAGGCGTCGCTGGCGTCCTCGCCGGTCTTCTTGGCGTCGGGGGCGGCATCGCCATCGTCCCTGTTCTGTATTACGTCTTTACCGGCCTTGGAAATCCCGCCGCCACATTGATGCATGTCTGTGTCGCCACTTCGCTGGCGACAATCGTTCTGACATCGGCGCGTTCAGTGTACAATCACAACAAAAAGGGCGCGGTTGATTGGGCGATGCTGAAATCTTGGGCTCCTTTTATCTGTGTCGGCGCCGTCATAGGTGTCGTGGCTGCAGATTATCTGCGCAGTGACAGTCTGATGTTGGTGTTCGGGGTAATGGCCATGACAGTCTCGCTCCACATGGGGTTCGCGCGCGATAGCTGGCGGCTGGGCGATGCGCCGCCGGAAGGCGCGGGCAGGGGCGCGATGGCGACCGGGGTTGGCTTCTTGTCCGTTTTAATGGGGATTGGCGGGGGCACGTTTGGCGTGCCGCTTCTGTCATTGTTCAATGTCGCCATGCATCGCGCCGTGGCGACCGCCGCCGGGTTTGGGCTGATCATCGCAGTTCCTTCGGTCATCGGTTTCATGATCTCAGGCTGGGCGGCGCCGGACCGGCCGCCGTTTACCTTGGGATATGTCCACGTCCCAGCCTTCGCGATCATTGTGCCAATGACAGTGATGTTTGCGCCCTATGGTGTGAAGTTGGCCCATTCAATGAACCCACGCCCGCTTAAGCTGCTGTTCGCCTTCTTCCTGTTCATAACTGCCCTGAACATGCTGCGACGCGCGATTTATGGCTGATTGGCCAGCGAGCGGCTGCTTAAAGTTCGCCTATGATCCAGCCTTGGCGACGTGGGCGGCACATGCTGACAAAGTGGCGCTGCGGGCGGAGGGGGACCCTGCCAACTCTGACTGGCTGCGTTGCGGCGGAACGTGGTTTGTCGGCGTCAATGCTCTGCAAAATGACACTGCTGGCCGCCTGCCTGATGGCCCGCATCTGACAGGTTTGGCGATAGCGGCTGCGCGCGCCATTTCAGATGCCCCGCTAGACCGGGCGCAGGCCTCTGTCTGCTATCCCGGGTATCCAAAGCAAGGACCGGACGAAAGCGACAACGCTTTCAGTTACCGCAGGGATCGGGACGCAGCCCATGTTGATGGCCTGCACCGGATCATGCCTGGCAGGCGACGGAAACTGTTGGAACGGCATGCCTACATTCTCGGCATTCCCCTGAACGATGCGCCATCAGATGCCGCGCCGTTTGTCATATGGGAAGGTGGGCATGAGATCATGCGAAAGGCGCTTGTGGCGCGCTTTACAGATATCGCCCCAGAGAACTGGGCGGCAGAGGATGTGACTGCTGCTTATCAGGCTGCCCGGCGTATGGTCTTTGAAACCTGCACTCGAAAGACAGTTCACGCGCAAGTGGGTGAGGCGTATCTGGTTCATCGTCTCGCGGTTCACGGGGTCGCCCCATGGCCGGGCGGGCGGGGCAGACGCGCTATTGCGTATTTCCGTCCAGAACTGCCTTCAGGGGAAGCGTCAGCAGACTGGCTGAGGGCCCCCTGATTTCTTCGAACTCAAAAATATCCAAAAAGCAGCGCTTCAGAACGTGCGGGCCCTAGTTTTTAAGAACCAGAACATCCCGCCGAAAGCTCGTTTCTTGAAGGCGGCCAAGAAAGCTCATCCCCAGCAGGGAAGAATGCAGTTTGCCATTTTCGGCGACTGCGGCTTTCACGCTTTGCAGCCCGACATTGCCGACGGCTACATATTCCAGTGTTATCGGGGCGACATGCGCCCGGCCGTTTGCGGTGATGACCGGCTGGCGGAACGCCATGTTGGCGGGATCCAGACCTGCAGTCTCAGCATCCTCGTACGACAGAAGGACGATTGAGGCGCCGGTGTCGATCAACATGCCGACCTTTGCGCCATTCACTTCGGTCACTGCACGGAAATGCCCGTCCCAGGCTTTGCGCAATTCAACAACGCCTTCAGCACGGGCGATTGCCAGCGTTGGGCTGACTTCGCCCCGGAAGCGGTCCAAAACGGCGCGGGCGTCGTCGCGATAGGAATAGGCGACGACAAGGGCGGAAATTACGCTAAGCCATGCAACGCCGGCAATGGCCATTGGCTTTAACCGAAGTTCACGGCCACGAAAGCCCCAGATGATGACGATCATTAGCAGGAACGCCAGATAGATCAGCTGTTCGCTTGCACCTTCGGTTTTGAGCGCATGCGGAAAGTGCACGTTCAGTTGTGAAGCGAGCACTGCGATTGCGACAATTAATGCGAGTGGCCAAAAGATCATCAGCGGCGAAATTCCTGAACTACACAACCCCGTGACCGCAATTATGCCAGTTTAACGCGAGACGTAAAGATATATCCGCCTTAATGTCCGCCGATAAGGGACTGAAAACCAACAAAATTCTGCAAAAACGCAGTTTCATTGCCGTTGGCGTCGACCATCCCGTCCGCCGCGGCGCTTGGGTTGCGTCTCAGATTCGCGGTCCGGAAGCTCGTCCATGACAGTCCGTCGTTGGTCTGGCGTCATCCGTGACCAGCCAGCAATTTCATAGCGTGTGCGAAAACAACCCATGCAAAGATCGGCCTGAGGATGCATCAAACAGATCTTTTTGCAGGGGCTTTCAATTTCCGCCCGGCTCCAAACGACATCATCCGTCATGTGCTGCTCGCTTCAAATGCGCCAGTCGATCCAGCACACCTTGCAGGATAAAGGCAGCGGCCATTTTGTCGATGACCTCAGCGCGACGCTTTCGCGATGAATCCGCCTCAAGGAGAGTGCGTTCAACCGCGACTGTCGAAAGGCGTTCGTCCCAAAACGTGATCGGCAGATCAGTCAGTTTCGAAAGATTGCGGGCGAAAGCGCGGGTTGATTGGCAGCGGGGACCTTCAGATCCGTCCATGTTGCGCGGCAGACCAAGTACAAGGCCTGCCGCCTCGCGCCCGTCGGCAATGGCGAACAGGGCATTGGCGTCGGCGGTAAATTTGGTGCGCCTGATCGTTTCTACGGGACTGGCGACGGACCGGCGCAGGTCAGATGTCGCGACGCCAAGCGTCTTTGTGCCAAGGTCAAGACCCAGCAGTGCGCGATCCCGGGGCAGGGCGGCGGCGAATGCCTCTATATCATCGGTGACCAGGGCCATTTATCTATCTTACTCGAACGTCACGCCATTCAGAAGCGCGGCTTCTTTCAGATAGGCAAGGCTGATTGCGTCGTCGGCGTAGATCAGAACAGCTTCTTCATAAGCTTCCCTGATCGCGCCAGTTTCCCCAAGGATTTTGTAGGAGCGCATCAGTTTGCCCCAATCGTTGACGTCGGATACCCGGCCTTCATCGCTGAGCCGACCATGCAGGCGGGCGACCATGCCCTGGATCATGGCTTTACGATCTTCAGTCTCCATTTCGGCCGCTGCGGCAATGTCCTCTTGCGTTGGGCCGGGGCTGGTGCCGCCAGCAGGCGCACGAGGCGCACCTTCAAATGCGCTTTCAAGCACCGATAGCGCGCCCGCGTCGCCAGCGAGATCACGGCGGGCGGCCTCATAGGCGGCTGACGCCTCTTCCTGACGGCCCATAACGCCGTAAGAGGATATCAGCCGCAGCCATTCATCCACTGTGCCGCCTTCTGACTGCAAACGTTCAGCAAGACGTCCGACCATGCCCTGGATCATCGCAGCGCGGTCTGCAGGCGCCATGTCCTGTGCGGCGGCGATATCATCGCCATCCGGTCCAGGCAGGGCGGCGCCCGGCAATTGTGGGGCCTCACCGCTTTCAAGACGCGCCAGCGCGGCCGGGTCGCCTGCGAAGGCCTTGCGCGCGGCATCCATAGCAGCCTGAGCGGCTTTGGGATCTCCGAGTACGCTGTAGGACCGGATTAACTGCTGCCATTCTTCCATGGAGCCGCCCTCTTCGGCCAGCCGTGTCGCGAGACTTGCGACCATGCCTTGCACCATTGACTGGCGTTCTTCGGCTGGAATGTTTCCGGCGGCCTGCATTTCCTGCTGCGTCGGACCGGGCAGCGGCCCTAGTGTGCGGCCAAGCTCAGCCATTTCGCGCTGGATCGGCGCGACCCACGGGGCGTCTGGTGGGCTTTCGCGCATCAGTTCTTCCCAAATCGTGCGGGCCAGTTCCGGCTCTCCAGCCTGAATGTGCAGGCGGCCCAAGTAGTAGCGGGCAGACGGGTTGGTCGGCTGGTATTTCATAATCTGCAGGAGATTCGCCTCAGCCTCTGGTGAGATATATCCACCCGCCGCTAAAATCTGGCCTTCGGTCAGGCCTGCGTAGATCTCAGCACTTGCCTCCCCCAGTTCCACCAAGCGTTCAAATTGCGGCCATGCGTCAGCAAACCGACCAAGATTCATGAGTGAGCGGGCGTAGAGAAACACGCCTTGCGCATCATCCGGGCTGGCTTTGATGCGCGCCTCAAGCTGCACGACCAGTTTTTCAAACTCAGCGACATCATCGCCAGCGGGTGCGGCAAGCTCACGGCCTGCCATCATTTTCTCGGCCTCTTCCTGACCGGGGCGACCTTCATCAGCGCGGGCGGCGAAGGGTGTGTCCTGCGCGCCGGGCGCGCCGAGATCATAGTAGAGGATGCCTGTCGCTCCGGGGATCGCGATCAGCACCAGCACAGCCAATCCGCGCGACAATCCAGCCGGGGCAGATTGGGCGCCAGCGGCCTCGCGCATCTCTGCGTCGGCGGCCAGCAAACGGCGTTGGATTTCCAATTTGGTGGCGTCTGCGTCTTCGGCTGTGACTGCGCCGCGGGCGACGTCCCTGTCCAGTTCAGTCAGCTGATCGCGGAATACCTGCACGTCATGCGCTGCGCGCGGGGCTGCGTCTTCGCGGCCTCTAAGCAGGGGCAGAGCGACGATCAGGGTTGTCAGCACCGCTGCGCCAATTGCGATAATCCAGAAAAGCATTGCCGTCTCCCGCCCACGATATGCGCCGTTGGTTCTGACTTAGACGTGGGGGCGGGCAGGGGCAACGGGACAAAGTCACATATTGGTAATAAGGTCGAAGTAAATGGTCGCGGAGAGGTTTATTTCTTAGCGTGAAAATCACCTAGCGGAGCGGTCAGTATGTGCGAACAGCGCAGCCTTCGCCCACCTAAGGCGGACGCAGGCCTTGCTTCTTTAATTGCATCGCGCACCCAACAGGCCGCCAATCTTCCGCTTGGAGTCATGCCCGCAGGCGCTATTGTGCATTCAAACCGGTTGCCAAACGCCGGTCGATGTGCACTGTATACAGTATACAGTGAGGGCGAACGCCCCAATAAATCGCACCAATCAGGGAGACACGCGATATGATTTCACCCTTAAAGACGCTGACAGGCGCCGCCGCGATTGCGCTGGCCGCATCAGCGGTGACAGCCGACATCAAGGTCGGCTTCATCGGTTCAATGTCATCGGACACCGGCTTGTCGACCTTGCGCGGCGCTGAGATTGCGATTGAAGAACTGAACGCAGCAGGCGGCGTGCTTGGCGGCCAGAAGATCGAACTGGTCACAGCCGACACGCGCGAAGACGTGACAGAAGGCGTCAAAGCCTACGAATACCTCGCGGAAAGCGAAGAGGTGGATTTCATCATCTCAGGTTCTATCGACGATGTTTCGCTCGGCTGGCTGCCTCGGATGATCGAATATCAAATCCCGACACTGGACACCTGGACCAGCTATATCGGCATCATCGACATGGTCGTCGAGAACCCGGACGACATGAAACCGTACTTCATGAACATCGCTTCGGACGAAGCTCTGGCGACGCTCTACATCAACTTTGGCGCTGATGTGCTGAAGGCTCAGATGGGCTTTGAAAGCGTTGTGATCCTTGCCGAAGACACCGCGTTCGGTCAGGCGATCACCGGTCTGGTGACTGAGGCGCTGGCGCCTGTCGCCGGTATCGAGGTCAAAGACACCATCATCTACGACATCAACACCGTTGATTTCGCGCCGCTGTTCTCAAAAGCGCAGGAATCCGGCGCTGATTTCATCTATCAGGTGTCTTCGGTGAACTCTCAGGTCATTTCTTCGCAGTACGTGAAGCTGCAGGTGCCGATGGCGATGACCGGCGTGAACGTATCTGCGCTGGGTCTTGAGTACTGGGAAGACACGGGCGGCGCCGGCGGCGGTATCTCAACGCTTTCGCCAATCCCGTCTGTTGGCTTTGAGCTGGACCCGGCTTCGCAGGCATTCGTTGACACATATCAGGCGAAATACACCTCGCGCCCTGTGATGCCTCACTTCAACGGCTTTAACGCCTACCAGGGTCTGAAACAGGCTTTTGCTGCGGCTGAAGAAGCTGGCGGGTTCAAGGACGTCAACGGCTGGAACGCTGCGATGTCCAAGCAGGACCTGAAGCTGATGAAGGACGACAAACTGTGGTTGCGTTACGGTTTCTGGGATCGTGACACTGTTGAGCCTGTGACGAACCGGACCTATCCGCAGAACGCATTGTTCGACCTCGAGGCGCCGTATGATTTCGCGCAACCATCCATGGTGGTCATTCAGTGGAAAGAGGACGGCAATGTCGGCGTCGTCTATCCGCCGGAATATGCAACGACTGACTTCACGCTGCCTTCCTGGGTTCCAGCTAAGTAAGTTGATCTGACTTTCTCGCCGGGTGGTTCGCCGCCCGGCGTTTGCGATTGTTCGCGAGACCCCCTCCCATGCTTCAAATTATCATTCAGGGGCTGCTGCTGAGCGGACTTTACGCGCTGATAGCGGTTGGCTTTACGCTGATCTTTTCCGTCGGACGTGTTTTGAACCTCGCCTATGGCGCCTACCTGATGCTTGGGGGGTATGCGTTTTTCTACGTCTCCCAAACGTTGGGAATGCCCAAACTGCTGGGCGTCGTCGCAGCTGTCGCCGTTGGTGTGATAGCCGGGTTGATGAAGCATCGGTTTATCGTAAAGCCGCTAAAAGGCGACATGGTTCCGGTGGAAATCGCGACGCTTATCCTGGCGGTCGTACTGCAATCGGCGGTCGTTCTGATGTTCGGCGATAGCTCGAAAATTCTGCATTCGATCATTCCGGGTGTTGTGCAAGTGGGAACGGTTTCAGTGCCTTACAGCAACGTCTTCGCTATGATTGTAAGCTGGACCGTGCTTATCGCTCTCTATCTCTTCATTCGTAAAACCCATCTGGGTCGCGCGATGCAAGCGGTGTCGATGGATCAGAAAGGCGCCGCGATATCAGGCGTGAACCCTGACCATGTGAACATGATGGTCTGGGGCATTTCCGGTGGGCTTGGCGCGCTGGGGGGCGTCTTCTTCGCCTCTTACACCCAGCTTTATCCCGCCATGTGGGTCGCCCCGCTGATCATCGCGGTCGCCGTCGTCATCGTTGGCGGCATCGGGTCAATCATCGGCACCCTGATCGTAGCGCACATCATCGGGTTCATGGAGGTGATGACGACTTCCTTGATCGCACCAGAGCTTCGCGGCGTCTTTACCATGGCGCTGATCATCATTGTGCTGGTCGTCAGCCCCAAAGGTCTTTTCGGGCGGGAGGAAATCCATTGACCTCCAATCTCAATCTTCGCCACGCAATCTACTGGGCGCTGTTCGCCGGGCTGTTGTTCGCGATGCCATATCTAGTGTCGAAGGGCGACCTGCGTACCATGATCTTCGCGCTTTATGTCGGCATTTTTGCGATGAGCTGGGATTTCCTCAGCGGTCGCACTGGTTACATCAGCTTCGGCCACCCGTTCCTGATCGGGATTGGGGCATATGCGACTGCGATCCTCAGTTACCGCTTCGACGTGCCGGTGATGTTCTCAATCCCGCTTGCCGTCATCATCACGATGGTCGCCTCTACCATGTTCATCCTGCCGGCGCTTCGCATCAAAGGCAGCTATTTCGCGCTGGTGACGCTGGCGTTCATGGAGCTGATGTATCAGCTTGTGCAGGTCATCCGCCCCGACCTGACCGGCGGCACGCGTGGTATCTCAGGGGTCGAAACGATCACACGCGGCGCCGTCAACGGTTTCTACCTTGCGGCCTTCCTCGCCTTTTGCGTCGCCCTGTTCCTGTGGCTGCTGACCCGCACCCGCCTCGGCGCAGCGCAAAGCGCGATTGGTATGGATGAAGAGGCGCTGAAAGGTTCAGGCATCAATGCAACCAAGCTGAAGCTCTTTACCTTCGTGGTCTCAGCTGCCGTCGCGGGCCTGGGAGGCGCGTTCTACGTCCATTATCTCGGCTCAATTGCGCCGCGCGCCATTTTTGACATCAATTTCGTCTTTACCATCATCGTGGCGGCCCTGTTAGGCGGCGCAGGCACAATCACTGGGCCGCTGTTTGG
>Ga0206131_10008386_pt1 | contig 10164 bp, 10 predicted proteins | sample Helgoland_Spring_FD_148636 | JGI IMG/M metagenome (GOLD analysis project Ga0206131, IMG submission 148636) | Pelagic subsurface seawater microbial communities from Kabeltonne, Helgoland, North Sea - Helgoland_Spring_Bloom_20160517_1 | ecosystem: Environmental > Aquatic > Marine > Epipelagic ... | reverse complement strand
AGAATTGCAATACATGTCTATAAATTGATAAAATGAATTAAATCCATGATGCCCATTAACGTTAGCCCAACCATGATCGATATAATTTTTTGATTTACTGCTATCTATATAGTGATGATAATAGCTAGATAATAAATCAAAAGGATTACGAATGCAGGTAAACTTAACAAGACTATTGTGATACTTTTCATCATCTAGGTAACATGGAAAATGAGGAGTTTTAAATGACAAATGAGAATACAAAACACGTGATGCTTCTTTATATCCAAAAGAATGTTCTCTTTCTTTTTTTGTATACCCTGGATTAGCTAATACACCATAACTTCTCAATTTTTGACGCAAAGAATTACCAGCTGTTTTTGGTATATGTACAAAATATGCTAATGCTTTTGGCACAATTATTTACTTTCTAATTTATGAAGTATCCCAACTTTATTTTCAATAAAATCTATTAAATTAATTTTAATTATTTTTATCATATTTTTCTATTTTTTGAATATCACTGATCAGCTTTGTTGCCCACTTTATTGGATCATATAGTCTGTTAAATTCACTTAAGGCATTTCTAGAAATTGTGTTTCTCTTTTTTGCGTTTGATAATTCTTTCAATGCATTCAACCAACCATCTTTACTAAAAACAGCAAAACCATTCTCAGGATTTCCTAAAATATGAAGGTTGCTAGGAGTTAAATCTGCTATAACTGGAATCCCGTGCTGTATAAATACAAATATTCTTCCTGAATTAGACTTGTTTTTCATACGAAAAAAATAATCAGTATTGTACAATCCTTTATCTTTACTTGTTTTTTTAAATAATGGTGTGTTATCTGAAATATTGGGAACTAGTCCTATATCGCAGTTCAATAAATCACTGCTAAATGTTGTAAGATTAAAATCTGAAACTTCTATATTATGAATTTCAGGTCTTCCATAAACCCACTTTTTTGGCATTGGGCTTGAAATGATTTTTAATACTATATTCACATTTTTACTAAATTCTTCTATTGCTTTCTTTAAATATGGGTCAAACTTAGCAAGATGTGAATAACTTCCATGTACTCCAATGACAATTTTATCTTTATCAGTATGTATTTTTTGAGTAATTTTTCTATACTTGTTTTCTATTAATGGAAATATAAAAACATTTTTGTTTATAGCTAACGAATCTTTCTCTTCAATAGATCCCACTATAATAAAGTCTGCACTGTACAAAATGCCACCTGTCGGATTTATTATTCCAATTAAATTATTTGGATAATTTCTTTTATAATCTTCACATTTACCAACATCAGACTTACCTAATATAATAACTACATTGCTTTTTATATTATCAGTTAATTTATTAATATATGCGGTGATACCCAATTCATTAAAATATTCAGCTAAATCCTTTACCCACAATCTATAAGATCCAGAATTATCATTTATATCAGATGTTATAAAACAAACTTCAATTTTTGTACTCACTTAATGTCACTCATTTTTTTAAAGAAGTCACTATTTGTTATTAAATCTTTATAACTTCCATGCTCAGTAACTTCCCCTTGATCCATTATATAAATTTTATCAAAATCTCTTAATGTATTTGTACGATGAGCTATCATAATGATTGTGATTTTACTATTAATAGAAACTATATCTTCAATGATTTTTTGTTCAGTAATTTTATCTAGAGCACTTGTAGCTTCATCCATTATCAAAAATTCAGCATCATTATAAATTGCACGAGCTATTCCTATTCTTTGTTTTTGACCACCAGATAATTGAATGCCTCTTTCCCCTACTTCAGTATTAATTCCATTTGGAAGGCTTTTAATATGATCATCTAAATTTGCTTTTTTTATACATTCATTTATCTTATAAAAGTCTACATCTTTTTCATTTTGGCCAAATGAAATATTCTCTGAAATTGTTCCATCCATTAAAAAAATATCTTGTGAGATTATAGCTAGATTCATTTTCCACAAGTGCGCATTAGATTTATCTACCAGATTTTCACCAATTCTTAACTCACCTTTTGAAGGATAAATTAATGAAATTAAAAGTTTAATTAAAGTTGTCTTACCAGACCCAGATTTACCAACAATTCCTATTTTTTTACCCTTTGGAAAAAAAATATTAATATTATTTAATGTTGGCTTGGACTGACCATGGTATGTGTAGGAAACATCGTTAAGTGTAACATCACCTGAAATTTTTATACTATTTTTATAATCATTTGTCTTAACAATATAATCACTATCTATAGGAAAATCTGACAAAACAGATTCTATTGCCGGACTATTGCTTTTTATTTTAGCCAAAGATTCATAAATACTCTGAAACAAAGGTATCAATTTATACCCAGCCATAATAAATGCAGTTAAAGTTATAATAAGAGGCTTAATATTTTCATAACTATTTGAATAATAAAGAATTAGTGACACTAAAAAACTAAGAAATATTGCTAAAAAAATTTTTCCAGGGACTTGAGCTATAATTTGATTAACTGTTGTTGCGTGAGTTAAAATTTTTCCTGTATTTTTCATTTTTAATCCAAAGTAATCACTGCAATCACTCGTGATAATTTCACTAATTCCACCAAAACTATTAGATATGATCTTAAACCTTTCTTTTGATGTTTTTGAAATATCACTACCATTACGCAGCAACCATTTTCCAAACATCAAATGTAATAAAAAATATATGCATGCAACTAATAACATTATTATAGATGTTGACTTAAAATTATATATTGTCATTCCTAAAACTATAAAGAGAGCCATAAAAATGTTTGAATTAAGTTGCAATAGTGATTTCATAATATTTTTTACTCTATTTGCTTCTACTGTTATCTGTTTGGTTAGGGAAGAGCTGTTATTAAATATATGGAATTCATAATCTTGTTTTAAATAATGTAAAAATAAATTATCTCCAATGCCAAAACCAACTTCATTGGCAAATTTTGTTGTATACCAGGCTCTAAATATTGATGCTAAAGATGAAAAAATTAGCGCAACTATAATAATAATGCCTGTAGTAAAAATAAAACTTTCAGTCGTCTCTAATCCACTAAACTGGTACAAACTAAATCCAATTCCACTATCAAGAATGCCTGGGTTAGCGATAAGACTAATAAATGGTAAGATAGAAAAAAAACTTACGATCTCAATCGTTCCACTAATAATAATCAGTAGCTGAATAAATAAAAATTTTTTATAAAATCTTTTTTCAACTAATAAGAATAATTTTTTAATTGTTTCAAACATTAGCTTAGGTTTACTTTGATATCTATATTTTTATAATAATTATGATAGGTCATGTAAAACTCCTGCTATACCACCATCCAAATTCATAACAGTACCATTTGTAAATAAGTTTTTATTATCAGATAAAAATAAAACTGCTTTAACTACATCATCTACAGTTCCTATGGAGCCAGTTGGATGAAAATCTTTTAATTTTTTAACATCTTCAGCGCCATTGGCAAAGCCCTTATCTAGCATCGGTGTCTGGATTGCTGCTGGACAAACTGCATTTACACGTACCCTTGAACCTAACTCAACTGCTAAAGAATTAGTTAAACCAATTAATCCAGCTTTGCTTGTAGCATAAGCACTAAAGTTTGATTTTGTTAAGGTTGCATGAATACTGGCAATATTCACAACATTTCCTTTTACCTTTTCAAGCATTGGTAAAAGTGCTTTTATCAATATGAATACAGAATTTAAATTTATATTAATTGTTTTTTCCCAATTTTGAAATGAAAGTTTTTCTAATGGAGCTAGTATTTGTGTGGCAGCATTATTAATTAATACATCCAAACCCTTTGAACATTCTTCAATAATTAGATTGGTAGATTTAATTTGGTAAGAGTTATCCTTGCATAGTTGATCAAGATCTATAGACAAGTAAGCACTCGTGTTTCCTAAACTATCTTTGTCTAAATCTATACCAATCACTTTCCATTCTTTTTCCTTGAAACTTTTACAAAGCCCTTGTCCAATAGCCCCATTAGATCCAGTGATTAATACAGTTTTCATAAGTATCTACTAATTTATTTTTAAAAAGTTAAATAGTTTATTAATTGCCATTTGACTTGTCCTTTCTACAGCGTCAGTTGTATTTGATGCGTTGTGCGAACCAAAAATGCACCTTGGATGTGTTCGTAAGTACGAATTCAAAGGAAGTGGCTCTACTTCAAAAACATCAAGTGCTACAGAATAAACTTTACCAACTTTAAGAGCATCTTCAAGTGAAGTTTCATCAATAACTGGCCCCCTTCCCACATTAACTATTCTCACACCGTCTTTCATACTTTTAATCACTTTAGCATTAATCATATGACGGCTAGAATTTGTTAATGAACATGTTACGACAATAAAATCAATTTCATCTATACGATTTGGCCAGACTTCTCTCTCTACTTCTTTAAGATTAATTTGATTATCCGCAAATGGATCGTAAGCAATAACCTTCATATCAGCAGCTAAAAAACGTTTGGCCGCATTCTGTCCAATATCTCCAAAACCAATTATAGCAACTGTTTTACCAGATAAAGAAATTCCTCTTGGTTTAATCCAATCTTGATTTCTTACAGCCCTATCAATTTCAAAAGTTTCTCTAGCTAAAGCAATAACATAACCCATAGCAATATCAGCTACTTCACTACCAAACATTTGTGGTGTATTAATAATTGAAATACCTAAGTCAGTACAAGCATCAAAATCTATATTATCAACACCGATTCCCCACTTAACAGCAGCTTTCAAGTTTCCTTTCTTTCCAGCTTCAAATACTTCGCGTGTTGCAGGATCATCTCCAATTATCCAGCCATCATGCTGTGGTACTATCTTTTTTAATTCTTCAATAGAAAGGGTTTGAATCACTTTAGGCGCAGTCAACTCTACCTTTTTTTCTTCAAAGAGATGCCTAAAACTATCAATCATCCCAAGCATAGGTGGACAAGTCACTAGTATCTTCATATTTTTTTTTTTTTATTTAATAAATAAGTGCCTACAACAGTAGCAAAATCCCAATCATCTTGTGTATCAATATCAACAGACTCAAATTTAGGCGTTTCATACATCATTGGTTTTTTTCCGATACGTGCTTTTGTTCTTTTAAAAGATTCTTTTGTGAAGATATACAGATTAGAATTCTCTTCAAACCATGGCTCTAAATCTTGGGTACGCAACAAATTATTAGGATCATGATTTACTGCACTGCCATCCTCTCTATAAAATCGATTTTGAATTTTATCAACTGTAAAAAGTGAGTCTATATTTCTGTCTTTGTTATTTAGATTTTTAAGAAAAGATTCTAGAGCTCCTTTAATTGTGTTGACTGCTATTAAAGGATTTGTTGTATGTGTCATCAAATAAATATCAGCATTAATATTGTCTATATCATCTTCAATGATCAAGTTCATAGAAATTGTATCACCACATATTTCTTGTTTTCTATTTCTAATAATCACTCTATCAGTTTCAATTAAACCATTTTCTAAAAGGATTTCTCTTGCATCAGTATTGATGACTACATGATCAATTTCTTTAATTGCAAGAAGAGTGTCTAACATCCAGCTAAATAACGGTTTGCCATTAAAATTTTTAAAATTCTTACCTTTAACTCTCTCACTGTGTGCTTTCATTGGCAGTAATGCTACAATTTTTTGTTTTTTCACTAAATTATCAATTTATTTTTCTAGGATAAAAATATTTTATTTTTGAATAATTGGATAAATTTTGACCAATATGATTTCCTTTATATGCACCATAATACTGTAAAAATCTAAAAAATATAATTGATAATAATTCTTTAAAAAAAACTTTTTTGCGTACTGCAAGCTTCAAATCTTTTATTATTCCAATACCAGTAAAATTAAGCATATTAATAAAGTTAATTCTAATTTCAGGCATAATTTGTTGTAATGCAATCGCTTCTCTTTCATATCTTAGTTTTACCTGTCTCCAAGTTTCATCATGAATATGATAAACAACACTATCTGCAACATATCCTATCAAGCCTTTATTTTGATAAATTTGTTTAGCCAAAAACATATCTTCAAGTCCTGTCAAATTTTCATTAAAACGATATTTACTCCATGTAGTTCTTGTAATTGCTGCATTGGCGTTATTGCAAAAAAAGTCATCCTGTGGAATTTTATTTTCATTTGGAAAATATTTATCAAATACTTGGTGTTCACTAAATTTAGTTGTTTCATTACCAATTTGACGACCATAAGAATATTCACATTTTTTTTCTATCAATGGACTAACTAATTTTGTAAGCCAATTTTTATTGGTTGGAATACAATGGCCACTAATAAAAACAAAATACTCTCCATTTGCAAATTCACACCCAATATTCAATGATCGTCCAAAAGTAAAATTTTTTTTTTCTATATATGTAATTCTTAAATTATGCCTCTTCGCTATTTCTAAAGTATTATCAGTTGAACCTGAATCTACTATTATAATTTCATATGAAAAATTTTCAGTATTTTGAGAATTAAGCACACTTAAAATCTGATCCAGATAGCGTTCTTCATTCAAGGTTCTTATAATAATACTAACTAACATAATTTATTTAAATCTACTGTAAATTTATTTAAATCTACTGTAAAAATCGAACCTGATAATGGATATTTTTTACGATCAAAATCAGATAAACCTTCATAAGCGCTTGTAACAAATAATTGATCTTCTTTTTCATTAAGAGTACAATTTGTAGGTCTCGGTACTGGAATTTCAAATTTATTAACTTTATTTCCTTCTAAATCAAACTCCAAAATTTCAAACCCATCCCAAATAGCTATAAAAATCCTTCCACTAGTAGAAATACAGCCACCATCAGGTATTTTATCACTATCTTTAAAATTTAACCATTCCTTTTTGTGAATCACTTTCTTCCATGAACTATCAAAATCAAATTTAAAAATTTTTTTCTTTAAGGAGTCGGTTATTAACAAACTATTTGAATAAGGAACTCTTATAAATGTATTTGGAATTGATATATCCTTCATTATGATTCTACTTTCACCATTTTCAGATAAAATCAAAGCACCATTATCTTTAACAGGGTCCTGTCCCATTACTCCATACATATATAAATTATTATCTAGTCTTATTCCATCATTTGCACGATATTTAGATGAACAGTATTGTGTGGGGGTTTTTGAAATTTGAGTCGCATTTCTTGTTATTAAACAAAAATTATTTATTCCCTCTTTATCAACAAGTGTGACTATTTCATCTTCTACAAATAGAATAGCACTTGCGTTTTTTGCTACCTTATATTTTTCAAGCTTTTTATTACAAAAAACAAATAACATGGATTTATTTATATCGAGCCAAAGTAAAGTGTTATTTTTATTATCAAAAAAAATTCCTTCACCAAGCTCATTACGAATTGTTACCATTCTATTAACCAGAATATATTTTTTGAGGTTGTTTTCATTTTGTCGAAAATATAATACCATGAAATTAATTTAATGAATAAAAATATAAACATTTTAATTACTGGTGGTGCTGGGTATATAGGTAGTCACGTATCTTATCTCTTAATAGAAAAAGGATATAATATTACAATAATTGATAGTTTGATTACTGGAAATAAGCAGTTGATACCAAAAGAAGCAAATTTAGAAATTTGTGACATAGCTGATATTGAGAAAGTCACACAATTACTAAAAAATAAAAAGTTTGAAGCGGTGCTGCACTTTGCAGGTCTAATTAGAGTTGAAGAATCTGTAAAATACCCAGAAAAATATATTGAATATAACTACAATAAAGCAAAAGTATTTTTAGATACATGTTTTAAAAATGATCTAAATAAAGTTATTTTTTCTTCGACTGCTGCTATTTATGGCAACCCAAAAAAAGATAGAGTTATAGAAAGCGATGAATTAAATCCTTTAAATCCATACGCAGACTCAAAATTAATGTTAGAAAATTATTTAATAAACCAATCAAAAAATCCTGCTATCAGGTATATAATTTTAAGATATTTTAATGTTGCAGGAGCAGATGAAAAAATGAGAACAGGTTTGATTTCTAAGTTTTCTACACATTTAATTAAAATAGCATGTGAGGTTGCAACTAAAAAAAGAAATAAACTGATTGTTAATGGAGATGACTATAGCACTGCCGATGGTACTCCAATAAGAGATTACATTCATGTTTCAGATCTCGCAAACATTCACTTAAAATCTTTAGAATACTTACTAAAAGACAATAAATCAGAAATTTTTAACTGTGGTTATGGAAAGGGTTATTCAATAAAAGAAGTTATTGAATGTTTAAATAAATTACTTGAGACTAATATTAATTTTGAAATCGGACCCAGAAGAGATGGTGATAGTGAATGCATTGTTGCAAATCCTGAAAAATTTATTGAAATAATGTCCTGGAAACCACAATTTAACAATTTAAGTTATATTTTAAAAACTGCAATAGCTTGGGAAAAGAGATTAAATCGAAAGTTATGAATTGTTTGTCAGATAAACTTTTTTTATTTGTTTTATAATTTATAATCTTTATTTTTTTTAAGTTCATTAATTCTTTTTTTATTAAGATCAAAGCCAATTACTTTTCTTTTTTTGCCAAACTCAATCGCTAATGAAAGCACAACTTAACCAAGACCAATAACGGCTAATTTGCTTGTTTTGATATTCAAATCATGTTTTTTAGATTTACTCATTATAATATCCTCGATACCATTTAATGAACCTTGCAATTCCATCTTTAAAATTGGTTTGCGGTTTATAATCGGTTATACTTTTTAAAAGAGAAGCATCCGCCCACGTTGCATGCACATCTCCTTTTTGCATTGGCATATAATTTTTTATAGCTTTTTTTCCAAGAACATCCTCAATTGCCTCTATAAAATCTAATAATCCAATTTTTGTAGAGTTGCCAATATTCACAATTCTGAACGGTGCTACTGGAGATAAACTATCAATTTCAAAAATATTTTTTTTAATAGTTGGAGGGGTATCTGTTAAAAGTTTAATTCCAGTAACTAAATCATCTACATATGTAAAATCTCGATACATTTCACCATTATTATAAATATCAATTGGCTTGTTATTAATTATACCGTTAACAAATTTAAATAATGCCATATCAGGTCTTCCCCAAGGGCCATAAACAGTAAAAAATCTAAACATTGTAGTTGGTATTTTCCATAAGTGTGAATATGCATGTGCCATACTTTCATTCGATTTTTTTGTAGCAGCATAAATAGTAAGTTGTGTGTCAGCTTTTTCTTTTTCAGTAAATGGCATTTTTAAATTAGCACCATATACTGATGAGGTTGAGGCCATTAAAAGATGTTTTACTTTTTGTTTTCTTGAAATCTCCATTACATTAAATGCACCTACAATGTTTGAGTTAATATAGGCCCTTGGATTTTCTAAACTATAACGAACTCCTGCTTGTGCTGCGAGATGAATGATAACATCTGGTTGAAATTTATCTGCTATCTTGTTCAATTTTTCATTATCTTCAAGCATGCCTTCTGTTGCAACAAAATTTGGATTATTTAGTAAGATTTTATGACGAGCGTACTTTAAATTTATATCATAATAATCGGTCATGCCATCATAGCCACACACCTTATAACCTTTGTCTAGTAATGATTTTGCTAAATGGAAACCAATAAATCCGGCAGTACCTGTAATTAAAAAATTCATATAAAATTTTTGTGATTATATACTCTTTAATTTATCACTTAAATCTGAATTCACAAATTATTGTTTTGGTTTATTAAGATGTTAGCAATCCATTTATGAAATTAATGGGTAGGTCGGTCCATGACAGGCGAAAAGTTTCCTCCATTATAAACAGGTGAGCCTCTTCCTGCCTGCATTCCTTCAATTGCACTTATATCTTCCAACATAACATCTTTCCAAAATCTTAAATTTTCTTTTCTTAATTCCTTAAGCTCTTCTCTATTAGCACTTTTATCACCAACATAATACATTTGCATATGCTCTCTAGTTTTATTGTTTGCAAGTGGTTCCAACCAAAAAATGTAAAAATGATCAAGATGCAACACCTATCATGCCCAGTAAAGAAGATATAATAATCATTATTAATAATAAACCTAAGGATTTAACTTCATTGGGAGTAAGTAAAAATAATAATTTTTTAAAAATTTGCATCAGTTTTAATGTAAGCT
>Ga0206131_10008379_pt1 | contig 10167 bp, 7 predicted proteins | sample Helgoland_Spring_FD_148636 | JGI IMG/M metagenome (GOLD analysis project Ga0206131, IMG submission 148636) | Pelagic subsurface seawater microbial communities from Kabeltonne, Helgoland, North Sea - Helgoland_Spring_Bloom_20160517_1 | ecosystem: Environmental > Aquatic > Marine > Epipelagic ... | reverse complement strand
GGAGTGAAAACATATATTTCTTCACTGTATAGGTTATTTTTAAATTCATCTAGAAATTCAGTAGTATTTCTACTTCTATTTTCCATTATTTCTCTAATATCAGAAATCCATTTATCTAGTCTTGTGTCGTTTTCTGTTTTCTCTTTGTATTTCCAGTGAGCAGCCAATCCTTTTTCTGCAACTACATCCATTCTCTCTGTTCTTATCTGAACTTCTACCCATTTTCCAGTAGGACTCATCACGGTAGTGTGTAACGATTCATAACCATTTTGTTTTGGATAAGAAATCCAGTCTCTCAATCTTTCAGGATTAGGAATGTAAAAATCTGTAACAATGCTATATACTTTCCAACAGTCTGCTTTTTCGTCTTTAGAATCTAAAATAATTCGTATAGCAAATACATCAAATATTTCTTCAAAATCAACTCCTTTTTCTTGAGTTTTTCTATAAATAGACGGAATTCCTTTGGTTCTTGCTTTTAGTTGGTATTTGAAACCTTGCTGGTCCAGCTCTTTTTTAATTGGAAGTGAAAATTTTTGAATAAATCTTTCTCTTACGGCTTTTGTTTTTTGAAGCTTTTTGGTGATAGACGAATATTCTTTGGGGTAGGTGAATTTAAAAGATAAATCTTCGAGTTCAGTTTTGATTGAAAACAGACCTAGTCTATGGGCTAGCGGAGCATATAAATAAGATGTTTCTGATGCTATCTTGAGTTTTTTACTCTCCTTCATCGAATCGAGAGTTCTCATATTGTGTAATCTATCGGCTAATTTTATTAAAATGACTCTTACATCGTCAGGAATAGTGAGGAACATTTTTTTAAAATTCTCTGCTTGAGAAGAGCTTGTGAAATCAAATTCTCCAGAAATTTTAGTCAAACCATCTATGATTGACTTTACTTTATGTCCAAATATTTTTTCAATATCACTTAAAGTAATGGTTGTGTCTTCTACCGTATCGTGCATCAAAGCACAGACAATAGAAATCGTTCCAAGGCCTATTTCATCACCGCAAATTCTTGCAACAGCCAGAGGATGAAAAATATAAGGTTCTCCAGATTTTCTCCTGTCATTTCTGTGAGCGTTAACAGCAAGGTTGAAAGCCTTTCTTATGATTTTTGTTTCTTCTTTAGATCTTCTAGATTTTATAGAACGAAGAACACCTCGGTAGGCATTCAAAATCATTTTATTTTCTAAGACCTCGTCCATCTGGGCCTATTTAGGTGGCAAAACTTTTGAAATCAGTTCTCCAAAACCTATGTTAAAGTTTTTGTTTTTTGCGCGTCCGTTAAAGATGACAGAATCTCCATCTTGAACAAACTTTCTTTCACTGCCGTCAGGCATTTTCACAGGTTTTGTTCCTTTCCAGCTAATCTCTAGCATAGAACCAAAAGAACCTACTTCGGGTCCAGAAATTGTTCCGGATGCTAACATGTCTCCACAATTTACATTACAGCCGTTAACTGTATGGTGCGCCAATTGTTGGTTCATGTTCCAATACATGTGCTTGTAGTTGCTATTGGCAACTACTTTTTTTGATCCATTTTCTGTTTGTATGGCAACAGTTAATTCTATATCTAAATGTTTATTCCCATTATATTCTAAGTATGGAAGAACTTTGGGTTTTTGTATTGGTCCAGCTGTTCTAAAAGGTTCCAAGGCATCTAAAGTAACTATCCAACAAGACATAGAACTGGCAAAGTTTTTAGCCAAAAAGGGTCCAAGTGGAACATATTCCCACTTTTGAATATCTCTAGCAGACCAATCATTAAACAAACACATTCCAAAAATATATTCATCTGCTTCTTTTGTTGAAATAGTGTTTCCTAGTGGCTTTCCCTGAAAAGTTATAAATCCCATTTCTAGTTCAAAATCTAAAAGTTTAGAAGCTCCAAATATTGGATTTTCATTGTCGTCCAATTTTTGTTGTCCTTTTGGTCTAATAACATCTTGTCCAGATGGAATAACAGAAGAAGACCTGCCGTGGTATGCTACTGGGATATGCTTCCAGTTTGGAAGAAGCGCATTGTCAGGATCTCTAAACATGCTTCCAACATTAAATGCATGTTGTTCACTAGAGTAAAAGTCTGTGTAATCTCCAATTTTTACAGGCAAATGCATTTCAGACTCAATTTGTAAGTCTAATACTTTGGCAATAGCTTCTTTATTTTGAGACAGCTCTGGGTTTTCCACATTTAGTAATTCCGAAATTCTATTTCTAAGTTCTCTAATTTCTAATTTTCCATGCCCCATCATTCTATTGAGATATTCATTGGAAAAACAATGTTCACAAAAGGAAAGAGAATCTAAGTAACCAAGTTTAAGCAACTGAGATAAGTCAAGGATTTGGTTACCAATAGCTACCCCAACTCTTTTAGTTTTATTTTTTGTTGAATATATTCCAAATGGAAGATTCTGAATAGGAAAATCACTTTCTCTAGAAATTTCTAACCAAGATTTTAAGGACGAATCGTTTGCTTTTATATTTTTTACCATTTAAAAAGAGGTTTTGAGCTCATCAAGTCATTTACTTGGCTTTTTATTTTTAATAATTCAGATTCGTTTTGGTAGTTATTTATACTTAGGTCTATAAAGTTAGTGATAATTTTAATTTCCTCTTGCGACACTCCTCTAGTAGTGATGGCAGCTGTACCAACTCTTATTCCACTAGTTACAAATGGAGATTGCGTATCAAAAGGCACCATATTCTTATTTACAGTTATATCTGCCAAACCAAGTGAATTTTCTGCATCTTTTCCGGTTATATTTTTATTTCTTAAATCGATTAATAAACAGTGGTTTTCTGTGCCGTTTGATATTATCTTATATCCTTTGTTAATTAGTTCTTCTCCCATTACCTGGGCATTTTTAACTACATTTTTAATATATGTTTTATATTCTTCTTGTTGGGCTTCTCTAAAAGCAACTGCTTTTGCAGCAATTATGTGTTCTAGTGGACCTCCTTGAGTTCCTGGAAAAACAGCAGAGTCGATTAAAGAAGATAATTTTTTAAGTTTTCCAGATTTGAATTTTAGGCCCCATGGGTTTTCAATATCTGTTCCTATCATAATAACTCCTCCTCTTGGTCCTCTTAGGGTTTTATGGGTTGTAGATGTCACAATATGACAATGGGGAAGAGGATTGTTCAATATTCCACCAGCTATTAATCCAGATGGGTGAGAAACATCTGCCAAAAGAAGTGCATCAATTTCATCTGCAATAGAGCGTAAGGTCTTGTAGTCCCAATCTCTTGAATAGGCAGATGCACCACAAATAATCATTTTTGGTTTGACTTCTAAAGCCTGGTCTCTCACTTTATTGTAGTCAATCGTTCCAGTTTCTTCTTCAACTCCATAAAAATTAGCATTGTATAATTTTCCAGAAAAATTAACAGGAGATCCATGGGTTAAATGACCACCGTGAGATAAATCAAAACCTAAGATTTTGTCTCCAGGATTTAGACATGCTAGAAATACGGCTGCATTGGCTTGTGATCCTGAATGTGGTTGCACATTTGCCCAAGATGCTCCAAAGAGTTCTTTAAGCCTTTCAATAGCTAATTGCTCAATTTCATCTACAACCTTACATCCTCCATAATATCTTTTATTAGGAAGTCCTTCAGCATACTTATTGGTTAGTATGGAACCACTAGCATTCATTACTGATTCACTCGCGTAATTTTCGGAAGCAATTAATTCGATTCCTTCGGTTTGTCTTACTAATTCTTGATGAATTAAAGATTCTATTTTTGGGTCTTTGAACATTTCAATAAATTTTAAAGCAAATTAAGAATTATCATCTGCATAAAGCTAATAGTTTAAACAATTTTATGATATTTATTTAAATGAAAAAAAGACTTCAAAAAAATTCTAATGCAGTACTCTTTGGCACTTTTTGTTTTAACATAATTTATAATTATTTTGTAATGATAAAAGAAATTATAAATTTGAATAACAAATTTCTTTAAAGTCTAGTTTGTTAATCTAAAGACAACGTATGACCAAAATACTTATTACCGGAGGCGCAGGAAATGTTGGAGGAGCTTTAGCTAGAAAATTGGTGAAAAATCCCAATTACTTCATAATTATAGTTGACAATCTATCCACAGGTTCAAAATCAAAATTACCTTCTAAAGAATTTACAAATTGGAGTTTTATTAATTGTGATGTAAATAATTATACCAGTATTTCTGAAATAATGCTCGTTAATCAATTTAATTATGTATTTCACTATGCAGCTGTAGTTGGAGTGAAGAGAACCCAAGAAAATCCTATAATGGTACTTGACGACATTCAAGGAATTAAAAACGTCTTACAACTTTCCAAAAACAGCTCTGTTAAACGAGTTTTCTTCTCTTCCTCCTCTGAAGTTTATGGTGAACCAGTAGAATTGCCACAGAACGAAGAAACCACACCATTGAATTCTAGAGTTCCTTATGCGGTAGTTAAAAATGTTGGAGAATCTTTTTTTAGATCTTATTACAAAACTTATGGATTGCCATTTACTATTTTCAGATTTTTTAATACTTATGGACCCAATCAAAGCGAGGATTTTGTAATTGCTAAGTTTCTAAAAGCTGCTTTAAAAGAAGATGACATTACTATTTATGGTGATGGATCTCAAACAAGGACATTTTGTTATGTAGACGATAATATAAATACTTGTCTTAAAATATTAGAAGAAAATTTAATGATGAATGATGTAATAAATATTGGCGGCGCTAAAGAATATAAGATATTAGATGTTGCAAAATTGATCATCGAAAAATCAAATTCTAAGTCCAAAATTATTCATCTGCCGTCCTTAAAAGAAGGAGACATGACTCGTAGAATGCCAGATAATTCTAAAATGATTAAAATTATTAATAAAGACTTAATTTCCTTAGATCAAGGTTTAGATTTAATGTTGCAACATCCAGATTATAGTAATTAATGCCTGCTGTAAATGGTATTTATAATCACAAGTCTTTTACAGATGTAGAAATTAAAGTCAAACTAATGAATAGTTTGACAAAGCATAGAGGTCCTGACTTTTCTAATATATATCTAGACTCAACTATTTGTTTGGGCCATAACGGAAAATCTATAATTAATTCAGACTGTACCCAAAATCAACCTTTTTTTTCTTTTGATAAAAATATTGTTTTAAGTTATGATGGTGTTATTTATAATTTATCAGAGCTTAAAAATGAGCTGTCTAAATCCTATAAATTCAAGACTCTATCAGAATCAGAAGTAATTATTGCTGCTTACCAAAAGTGGGGAATAGAGATGGTGAATAAATTTAATGGAATATTTTCATTTGCCTTATGGGACAAAACAAAAGAAGAACTTTTTTTATGTAGAGATAGATTTGGGATAAAACCACTTTATTACTTAGAGAATAATCAAAGTATTCTATTTTCTTCTTCCATAAAAGCCATTAAATCATTCTACGAATATGAGTTAACTGTAAAAGAAGATGATCTATTAGATTTTCTTCAATACGGCACTGTTCATCAGCCTAATACAATTTTAAGTAATATTAAATCCGTTCCAAGATCTTCATTTTTAATTATTGGAAATCAGGAGACCAAAATTTTTGAATATTGGAATTTATTTGAAAATTCTAAACCAAATAAATTTCCTGAAGAACCTTTTAAAAAGATAAAAAAACTAATCTTAGAATCTGTTGAAAAAAGATTGGTTTCAGATTTACCACATGGAATATTTTTAAGTGGAGAAATTAATTCAACTATACTAATAGCTGCAGCAAGTAAAGTTTCTAAAGAAAAGATTAATACTTTCTCTGTGTATATTAAGGAAAAGGAAATTAAAGAAAGAAAATTTTCAAGACTTGTAGCCAAAAAGTATAAAACCAATCATTTTGAACTTGAAATTAATTCGGATGATATATTACATCAAATTGAAGAGCCATTTAAATTTATGGACCATCCTTCAACAGATGGAATAAGTACATTTTTTACTTCAAAATTAGTACATGAAAAGGGGTTTAAAATGGTTTTATCAAGTGTTGGTTCTAATGAGTTATTTGCAGGCTCTTCAGTTTTTAAACAAGTATTGGAGCTAGAAAATAAAAAGTGGTTGTATTCATTTCCTCCACAGTTAAGAAATATTTTTGGCAAATTATTACAAAGAAAAAATCATTCCTTAAAATCCCAAAAATTTGCAGAAATACTTAATTTAAAACTTTTTGAGTTGCCTTACTATTATCCTGTCTTAAGAAAAATATTCACAAATAACTCTATCAATGAGTTAACTGACTTCAAAAATATTTCGTATAAGAATTATTCATTTAACTGGGGATTAAACGAGATTTCATCTAAAAATAGAGGATCTAATTTTCCTTTATTTAGTAAGATCTCTGCTTTGGAGATAGAAACTTATTTGCAAAATGTATTGTTAAGAGACAACGAACGAATGGGAATGGCTAATTCTTTAGAAATTAGATTTCCCTTTTTAGACCATAACCTAGTAGAGTTTGTCCTTTCATTGCCTGATAAATCAAAACCTTCTAAAAAAATACTTATTGACTCAACTATTGGTTGGGTTCCGGAACAAATTATTGAAAGAAACGAAATTGACCTTGTTCTACCTTTAAAAAAATGGATGAAAAATGAGTTAAGTTCTTTTTGTGAAGAATCTATATCAAATCTTGAATATTACCCAAACTTTAGCATGAGTAAAGTAAATTTATTGTGGAAGGATTATTTAAAAGGAAATCCTAATGCAAATTGGATTCAAATATGGTCTTTAGTTGTTTTAGGAAAGTGGACAGCTATTAATCTTTCAGTCAACAAAAGTTGATTTTTACTCACAATACAAGTATTAAATTAATTGTATGATTTAAGTCAATAATTAAGTTCGAAATAGATAAAATAATTTTTCTAAAATTTAGTACTTATAATTCTTTTACTTTTTTTCTTTTTGAAGTTTTTTAAGTCTAATCTTTTTCTTTTTTTAAATGTTTTAATATTAAATTTCTTATTTTCTTTATCAATTTGCTTTGATTTGGGTTGAAATTTTTTAGGTATTTTATGTTTCATTAAAAAATCTTTGTAGTAGATATTTTTTTTAGATAAAATTGCTCTGCTAAAAGTGAAATTTAACATAAAAATATCGTCTTTGAATTCAGGATTTCCTCTTATATCACCCTCAGAAAAACTATTAGCTGTTCCTTCAGGGCCATTGTATTGATTGGCTATTCCTTCACCAGGACCTTCACCAGGATTATAGGCGTAAACAGTTGAAACATCATCTAAGAAATCGGTGTAGTTTTTCATATATCTAAAATATAATCCAAACTTGTAAAAGGCTTTAGTTTTGATAATAATACCTAGTCCAAAAGGAGTTGAAATTCCTATTTTACTATATGGTTCTTTTTGCCCCTCTGTCTTTAAATCTCTTAATTCAACCCAATCTTTGTAAGGTCTATTTGCATTTTTTAAAAAAGCACCTTTTGGATTATGATAAAATGCAGATCCACCAATAAAAGCATAGAGATTTAAACTTGTTCTATTTCTTGCTATTTTTCCTATGTTATTAATTCTAAAAAATGAATATTCTAATGAGGAATTAAGTTCGAATATTTGGTTTTGAAATCTTAAATTTCTCCATCCTCTTGGGTAGTTGTTTTCAGGTCCATCGGAATTTGCGTCGTCACCACTAATCTTAACATAATTTATTCCAGAATTGATATGGAATTTTGAATTAAGTTTATATCTAGCGAAGATTCCTGAAGTGATATTGGTTTGTTTTAAAACTATATCGCCCAAAAATTTTTTCCCAATTTCTTCTGTACCACCAATATCACCAAGATAGCCAGTTCCTCCAAGATTTAGTCCAATATCAAGATTGGACGCACCCTCAAAATCATATTGAGAGTAAAAAGAGTTTACTAAATTAAGTAGTGTTATAAATATGAGAAATCTAATTCTTTTCATCATAACAAATGTAACTAAAACTGAAAATATTTTGATAAAATATTTATTTATGTCAATTACTTTATTCTTTTTGGAATTAACAAACTAAATTAAAACTGATTTACATGAGTTTATAGAATAGACCTAACCTTACCAAACCGCCGCCTCCAATTCCAAATTCAGAATTAATTCCAATTTGGTCTGTAACAAATATGTTTAACCCACCAGAAAGTCTAAAAGCAAAATTATTTTCTTCTATATTCATAAGTTCAATATAATTTGTATCTGTAGAACTGTAATTATTGTTTGGATCTCTATAACCGGCACCTATTCCAATATATCCCTCAAGTTTATCATTTATGTGTAAATGATAATCTACTCTTGCCATTACTCGAATAATTGTTCTTGAGGCATCCATATTGTAACTAGTCGAATCTATGTCTAAAGAATTTACATAGTCAAATGATTTATTACGACTTGAATAATTAAAGTCTAATCCAATACCAATATCCTCAGATATCATGTATGAAATTAAAAGACCCAATGGACCTGTTGATTGTATTTTTTCATTTGATTTTAAAGGAAGAAATAAATTATCATTTAAATCAATTCCAGCACTTAAAGTATTTGGAAGACCATAATAAGGATTGAAAAATATTTGTCCTTGTTGATTTAAAGAAGAATATAAGGTCCCATTTCCCTCCGAAAAATCAACAGAAGGATTTGAAGTTTGCCCATAAAATATAAGTGCAATAAAAATGCTTGTTACTAAAGAAATAATTTTTTTCATGACAATTGTTTTATTATTAATTTTACTTAATATAACTCTATATTGACTAAAAACCAAATAACCAAACTATTTAAAATTAAGTACCCCATTATTCAGGCTGGAATGATATGGTGTAGTGGGTGGGAATTAGCTAGTGCTGTTAGTAACTCAGGAGGTTTAGGAATAATCGGTTCAGGCTCTATGTATCCTGATGTTTTAAGACATAATATTTTACAATGTAAAAATGCTACCAATCAACCTTTTGCTGTAAATGTTCCCTTATTGTATCCGAATATTGAAGAGCACATTAAGTCTATTATTGATTTAAAAGCACCAATAGTTTTTACTTCAGCTGGAAATCCAAATACTTGGACCAAAGAACTAAAACAAAATAATATTAAAGTAGTGCATGTTGTTTCCAGTGTAAAATTTGCACTTAAGGCAGAATCTTGTGGTGTTGATGCAATTGTAGCAGAAGGTTTTGAAGCTGGGGGCCACAATGGAAGAGAAGAAACTACAACCATGTGTTTAGTTCCAGATGTTGCAAAGGCTGTAAATGTTCCTTTAATCGCTGCTGGTGGAATAATTGATGGTAAAAGTATGCTAGCAGCAATGATTCTAGGAGCAGATGGAGTACAAATGGGAACAAGATTTGTTGCATGTAAGGAATCTTCAGCCCATGATAACTTTAAAAACATGGTTCTAAAGGCCAAGGAAGGAGATACAAGGCTAACCTTAAAAGAAATAACCCCGGTTAGAATGATGAAAAACAAATTTTTTCAAGAATTGGAAGAACTTTATAAAACTAGCCCGAGTAAAGAACAGTTATTGAATAAATTAGGCAGGGGGCGTGCAAAATTAGGAATGTTTGAGGGAGATTTAGAGGCAGGGGAATTAGAGATTGGACAAGCATCTTCCCAGATAAATAGAGTTTTTACAGCACAAGAAATCGTCCAACAAATTATGACAGAATTTAACAGTATTAAGTCTCAAATGTCAATAGCCAATAAATTCAATTAAGAAATACAACTTTAGCCTTATATTTACGTTTAAATAGAATGAATAAGTTTTTAAATATCTCAAATAGTTTCACCATCTTTTTTTTGATTTATTTCGTTAACTTTTTTTCTTTTATTACATCTTATTCACAATGTAATTCCCCTTGCTTTTGTCTTCAGATAGACGAAATTGGAGAAGTTTCTATTATGTGGGATACATTAAATATAACTAATGTTAATCTTTTTGAGCACCAATTTTTTGCAGATACTGGTGGAGGTTTTGTCTTAATTGGCTCCGAATCTAATCCTTCAGTTAATTCTTTTAATTTTCAAAATTATTTTGCCGGCAATAATGCTTCTTCCTATTTTATAAAAAGTTTGTATGGTTCTTCAGGGTCAAATTTTTATTTTAGCGATACTATCTCTACCATATTTTTCGATCTAGTTAATTTATTTGATGGAAGAGTTGCTCTATCTTGG
>Ga0206131_10008375_pt1 | contig 10173 bp, 8 predicted proteins | sample Helgoland_Spring_FD_148636 | JGI IMG/M metagenome (GOLD analysis project Ga0206131, IMG submission 148636) | Pelagic subsurface seawater microbial communities from Kabeltonne, Helgoland, North Sea - Helgoland_Spring_Bloom_20160517_1 | ecosystem: Environmental > Aquatic > Marine > Epipelagic ... | reverse complement strand
AAATATTACTTTTATCAAATTCATTTATAATATTATAAATTTCTTTTTCTGAATTACTATTTTTTGTCCTTAATATAATTTCCTTAATTATCAAAGGACTATAATTAGATGTTATTTTTAAAATTTTTATAATTTCATTCTCATTATCTTCACTATAACAATTACTTTTACTTATTAAAGATGTCTTACCTCCTTTCTCTAAAAAACATTTACTACAATATATTTGATCATCTTTTTTAAAAAATGCAAAATACCCTTTATTACAATGACATTCTTTTAATTCTAAATTTTTATTGGTAAAACATTTATTGCAATAATTTTCGTTTAAACAATCACACATTAATAACTAAAATATTATTTAGTTATTAAAATAAATTAATCTTTCAATTTATTCAACTACCACAGTTTTAGCTAAATTTCTTGGAAAATCAGGATTATTTCCTCTTTCTAAAGATAAATAATATGCCATAACTTGCAAAGGAATTACTGAAAGTAAGTCACTATATATTTCATTGTTTGGTAATATAATTACATTTTCTTTATCTGACTCTTTATTTGTTATAAATAAAATAGGTGATTCTCTTGATTTAATTTCTTCATAAACATTGTTCATTTTAGATAAATGTTCATTATCTGGAGCAATAAGTATAACAGGTACATTTTTCTCTAATAAAGCAAATGGACCATGTTTTAACGCACTTCCAGAATAACCTTCTGCATGAATATATGATATTTCTTTTATTTTTAATGCCCCTTCTTTAGCAATTGCCTCTGATTTACCTTTACCTAAAATAAATAAGCTTCTCTCATTAAGAACTTTCAAATACATATCCTTATGTTTAATTGATTTTTCTATTGATTTACGGATATCTATTGATAACTTTCGAAGACATTTTATATAAGTCATTCTTTTTAAATTGTTACTTTCATGAATTTGTGAAAACCATATTGCCATCATTGACATTAAAATACATTGAGATGTAAAACATTTAGTTGATGCAACTGCTACTTCTCTTCCTGCATTAAGATAACACCCGCAATGACTTTCCCTTGCTATCATAGAATCAACAACATTAATGACACCAATTAAAAATAAGTTATTATCTTTACCTATTTCAATACATCTATGTAAGTCTTTTGTTTCTCCAGACTGTGATAATAGAATTAATGCAGTACTTCCATATTTTGGAATGTCTTTTTTTGTAAATTCTGCTCCATCAAATATTTGGACTGTATTAAAATTACACAAATCTTTAAAATATTCGACTCCTAACAGACCAGCATTATATGAAGTCCCGCAACCTAAAATTATAATATTATCTATTCTAAGTAATATCTCTTTATGATTTTCTAATCCTCCTAACTTAACTTTATCGTCTTCTAACAGCCTTCCTCCTAAACTAATTGCTCTTAATGAAGATTCAACTTGTTCGTTTATTTCCTTTAATGTCCAATGTTCAAAAGGTTCAGGCGATAAATCAAAGTTATTTTTTACAGTATCTTTAAGTTCGTATTTGTAACTGGTATTTATATTAATTGAATTATTCTCTTTACTGATAATACAAATATCATTACTTTCTAAAACAAAGTAATTATTAACATTTCCACAAAATCCACTTTGTTCAGAAGCAACTATTGCATAATTTTCATTATTTGAAACTAGTAAAGGACTACCATGTCTGACACAATACATTTTATTTGGTTCATCTTTATTTAATATTGCTAAACCCCAGGTCCCTTCTAACTTAGAAATAGTTATTTCTAAACTTTTTAAAAAATTTCCATTATTTTTATATTCGTATGCTAACAAATTTACTATCACTTCCGTATCTGTTTGAGACTTAAATTCAATTCCTTTATCTTGTAAAAATTCCTTTAATGTCTTGTAATTTTCTATAATTCCATTATGTACCAAACTTATTTTATTATTGTAACTTAAATGAGGATGGGCGTTATCATCCGTTTTAGCTCCATGAGTTGCCCATCTAGTATGTCCTATTCCTAAATTGGAAACTTTTAAATTTTGTTTATTTCCTTCTAACAAATTTATTGCAGTCTCTGTGTTAGTAGAAGCATACTTTTCAGTTGTAAAATTTTCAGTTAACGTACATATACCACTTGAATCATAACCTCTGTTTTGTAACTGTTTTAATCCATCTAAAATAATATCTATAGCATTATTATCTAATCCTAATATTCCAATAATTCCACACATCTATATAAATAATATATATTGTATATATAATATATATGGAAATTGATCCTATTTTTTATAAAAAAATGTATTTCGATTTAAGAAATCTATCAGACGAACAACTAAAGAAACATTTCGTTAATCACGGATTTTGGGAAGGTAGAATTTGTAATGAAAATTTTTTAAAAATAAAACAAGAAAAAAATTTTGTAAAATTTAATAAAAATATGGAAATATTAGATAAAATTATAGATGATGAAACATTCCAAATTGAAGAAAAATTAATTAATATAATAATTAGAACACATAATAGACCATTGTTTTTTCAAAAAAACTTAAACTCTATAAAAAATTTAAATTATAAAAATTTAAAAATTTATATAAGTTATGAGAATGAAAATACCTTAGAATATATAGAAAATGAATGTAAAGAAATGAAAAATGTTTATCCAATAAAAGTCTTTAAAAAAGATGCTCCTGCTTTTTATAACGATTATTGCAATCAGGTATTAGAAAATATAAATGAAGGTTATGTTATGTTTTTAGATGATGACGATATGATAACACATAAAAATTCATTTAAATATATTAATAAAAATTTACAAGAAGATAGAGTTCTTTGTTGGGAATATTTACGATCTGATAAAATAATTGGCCCTGTTAAAGGGAATATAGCTAGAGGGCAAATTACTAGTTGTGGATTTTGTTATCATAGTAAACATAAATCTAAATGGGGAACTGTTAGAGGAGGAGATCATATTTTTGTAAGAGATCTAATTAACAATAATAATTTAAAAATAGGTAAAATAAAACAAATATTAACTAGAGCAATATCATTAAATATAGTTTATGGAGAAGGTTTAGCTAATGATTATGTTGAAACGGAAAAAGATATAGTAAAAGAAGTAGTAGATGGTATAATTGATAACATTTGTATGTAAGAAATAATAAAAAAAATTATTGTACTATATAAATGAATTTCAAAATTGGAATTATTGGATTAGGATTTGTCGGTGGTGCTATGTTCGAAAGTTTTAAATTAAAAGGACTAATTGAGAATAAAAATATTTTTATTTATGACAAATATAAAAATGGAGGTATTGGTGATTTCGAAGATATATTAAATACAAACATATTATTTATTGCTTTGCCAACGCCTTATAATGATAGTAAGAAAGAGTATGATAAAACTTCTATAAAAGATACTTTTAAAAAACTCCAGTCTAAAAAGTATAAAGGTGTAATAGTTATTAAGTCTACTATTGAACCGGAAACAACAAATGAATTATCAAAAAAGTTTTCTAATTTGAAAATAGTACATAATCCTGAATTTTTATCTGCTAAAACTGCTTTTGAAGACTTTCATAACCAAAAACATATTGTTTTAGGAAAAGGTCCAAATTGTAAAAAAAAAGATATTTTAAAATTAAGATTGTTTTATATGATTTATTATCAAGATGCTGATATATCAATATGCACTTCATTAGAATCAGAATCAATGAAATGTTTTGCGAATAGTTTTTATGCTGTAAAAATACAATATTTTACAGAAATGTTTTTTACATGTCAAAAAACAGGTGCAGATTTTAATAAAGTAAAAGATATGATGTTAAAAAATGGATGGATAAATCCTATGCATACGAATGTTCCTGGAACAGATGGGCAAGTAAGTTATGGTGGTTTATGTTTTCCTAAAGATACTAATGCATTAAATGAATTTATGAAAAAAAATAATATACCAAATAAAGTTCTTGATGCAACTATTAATGAAAGAAACTTAATGCGAGATGACAATTTAAATTGTGAATTGAAAGAAAAATAATTTTAAACCATAATTATCATTTAATATTATTACTATTAAATGATAATATTAATACCACTAGGGGGGCTAGGTACCAGATTTAAAAGTAATGGGTATAAATTACCAAAACCATTGATTAATGTAATGGGCAAGCCAATAATTTCATGGCTATTAGATAACCTTAATTTAAGTAATATCGATCATGTTATTATTCCGTATAATCAAGAAATTGAAAAGTATAGGTTTGAGAGTTTTTTAAAAAAAACATATAACCACATTAATTTTATATTTTTAAAGTTAGATAAAGATACCAGGGGAGCTGCAGAGACTATATATATTACTTTAAACACATTAAAAATAAATGACATGCCTATTTTATGTTTAGATGGTGACAATTTTTATATAGAAGACATAGTATCAAATTGGAAAGGTGATAATTGTGTTTATTTATTCCAAGACACATCTAATACAGAAGCTTATTCATATGCAAAAATTAATGATAATAAAATTATTGATATTGTTGAAAAAGTGAAAGTATCTGATTACGCATCAACCGGAGGATATGGGTTTAATTCTTGGCAGAACTTAAAAAAATACTGTAAAAAAATAATTGATAATAATATTATGCAAAAAAATGAGTTTTATACTTCAACTGTTATTAGAGAAATGATTAAAGATAAAATTACTTTTTATCCAAAAAATGTAAATGAAGATAAATATATATGCTTAGGAACGCCATTTCATGTAAGGATATTTTGTAATAATTTTCCTAAAATTAATGCCTTAACTAGCAGTAACATGTTAAAATCAAAAAGATATTGCTTTGATCTAGATAATACATTGGTAACTTTTCCAAAGGTAGCTAGTGATTACACCACAGTTGAACCTATTACAGAAAATATAAATTTTGTTAAATATTTAAAAAAACTGGGACATACAATAATTATCTATACAGCCAGAAGAATGAAAACACATAAAAGTAATTTAGGAAAAATTATTGCTGATATTGGAAGAATAACATTTGATACTTTGGAAAAATATGAAATTCATTATGATGAAATATATTTCGGAAAGCCAAATGCTGACTTTTATATAGATGATTTGGCTATATCTAGCTTTGAAAATTTAGAAAAGGAACTTGGTTATTACATATCAGATATTGACCCTCGTGATTTTAATGTTGTAACTTCATCAAGTATTCAAACTTTTAAAAAGTTATCAAATGACCTTTCAGGAGAAATATATTATTATAATAATATACCTAATGAGATAAAAGATATGTTTCCAATTTTAATTAGAAGCGATATTGATAATAAATGGTATGAAATGGAAAAGATTAATGGGATACCAATAAGTAAATTATATTTATCTGAAGAGCTATCTGAGTCACAACTTGTTCATATAATGAAAGCATTAAAAAGAATACATAGTGTTAAAGTTAACGATAAAGATAATATTAATATTTATGAAAATTATGTTACTAAATTAGATAAAAGGTATAAGTGCTATGATTATAGCAATTTTCCAAATAGCGAAGAGACATATAATCAAATCAGATCAAAACTAGAATTGTATATAAATGAAAATAAAGGTATCAAAACTGTTATTCATGGAGATCCTGTTATGACAAATATACTTATAAATAATTTTGGCAAAATTAAATTAATAGATATGAGAGGTAAAATTGGTAATGAAATATCTATTTATGGAGATAAATTATATGATTATGCTAAATTATATCAATCAATCATTGGATATGATGAAATTTTAGAGTCAAAAAATGTGTCTATAAATTATAAAAATAACTTATTAAAAATTTTTGAAAAAGAATTTGTAAATCTACTTGACGAAAGTTATTTAGATTATCTTAAATGGATAACAAAATCTTTGATATTTACTTTAATACCTTTACATAATAACAGTAAATGTGAGAAATATTATAATCTTATTTCTAATTTTTAAACCATAATTATATAATTACATTTATGTAATTATATACCTATGGATAAAAAAATATCTAGTTTAGATGCAGGCCCAATAATATCTATTTCTAATCTTGAAGAAGCCTTAAATGCACAAAATATAGGTGCAGGTTTTTTACTTTTTAAAAGAAAAGATATTTTAGATATAAAAAATATATCAGAAATCTTAAAGAATATTGACATAAAATTAATTGTTCCTTGTAAACCAAATAATAATTTAGAAGCAAAAGTTCTAAAACATATTGGTGTAGAAGTAATTTATGAACAGAATGAATCTAAAGAAGAAAATTTATTTTTAGATAAAAATTTATTAGATAACTGTTTTATTTGTGACGGATTTAATTTAGGATATTGTTTAAGAAGAATATCAGAAGGAGCAAGTATGTTGATGGTTAAAACTGAAAATTTAAATTTAATAAATGATAAATTATTTGAATTTAATAAATATAAAAATATTAATAGTATGATTAAATTTTCAAAAGAAGAAAATGTACCTTTAGACTTAGTAAAAGTATGTTCGGAATTAAATAAATTACCAGTTCCTATTATATGTAGTTCAAATATTACTAATGTATTTGAAATTGTATCTGTTAAAAATTCAAAATTTAACAATTTTATTATTGACTCCAGTATTTTAAATTTAAATAAAGAAAATTTAGATAAAATTGAGAAAGTTTTAAAAAGTGATGATATAGATGATATATCATTAGTTTTAGGGTTTTTTAATATGAAAGATACAAACTCTATAGTTAATGAAAATGATATTATTGAATCTAATATGTCATCAGAATTAGTTAGTATAGATAGTATTGAAAGTTCTGAATTAGATCTTTCTGATAAATAAATTATTAAATATTAAAAATTATAATAATTTACTTATTTCTTCTTGTTTATTATCAAGGCAAATTATTGAATGTAGTGGCATATCTATAAAAGGAAGTGATTCTTTAGGTTTATCAGTTAATATTCCATATATAACTCTTAATATTGCCTGATGGGCAACAATAAGAATAACTCTATCTTCGTTCTTTATCATTTCAAATATTGGCTTTAATCTATTAACTAAATCAATATAGGATTCACCTTCTGGATACCTGTAGTTAAGCTTATCTAACTTTCTTTTTTGAAATTCATCGGGATACTTTTCTTTCACATCTTCATAAGTTAAATCTTCACAAATACCTGCATCTATTTCATTTAATATAGGCATTTTTTCTTTTGGTAAGTCTATGTGTCTAGCAGTATTTATAGTTCTTAATAGACCACTAGTATAGACATGCTCTATATTTGTACTTTCTACAAAATTCTTTAATTTTATAGCATACTCTTTACCTTTATCTGATAAATCGGGATTACCACCTAATCTATTTTCTAAATTGTATAATGACTGCCCATGTCTACTTAAATAAATTTTATTTTTAATCATATTATGATATGTTATCATTTTATTTTATAACTTGATAATAAATTATAGAACTAATTACTCCTATAAATGTTCCTGAAAAAAATATCATAATTTTTTTATAATCAACTAACTTACTTTCGTTATTACTAGTATTTATTTCATTTGCAATATGACTTTCATAATCTGAATTTTCTTCAGAAATGTTGTTTTCTATATTATTTATAGTAACTGTTTGTGAATATTTACTTGAATGAGAATCTTCGCTACTATTATAAGTAATTAATAACTTTTTATATTTTATATTTAACTTTTCAAGATAATTTTGAGCTATTTTGTTTGAACATAAATGTTCATTTATTTTAAGTATTTTGATTTTATTAACATTATCAACTCTATTTTGATAATCTGGATTACAATCATTATCATACCAATATATAAATAATCCCCCTCTATGATTTATAATTTTTTCCATATCCTCATTGTCGTATACTCCCCAAAATAAAGTGCTATCGAAATTATTTATATAACTATCATATTCCACATTACTAAAAAATAAATTTTCGTGTTCTTTAATACTATTTGAAATATTGACTTGCTTAATATTATTTTCTTTAATATAATTTTCTAATTCCATTTAATATTTTTTATAAAGATTTTTTTTATATAATTATTACTTAATAATTATATAAAGTGAACTGTAGTAATACACCAGCTATTACCAATCTTTAATAAGTAGGTTTTTAATAAATTAATCAAATGGTATATCTAATGCATCTTCACAAGATTGGCATTTACAACACAAACACCATAATATTTTTTCTAATAATTTAGGCATATATATTTTACCTAATAAAATTAATTGTAACTGGTTTAAATACGTAACTTTATATATTCTTAATTATGTTAAAAAAATATTTTTTATTACTATTAATATTTTGTAATTTTAGTTACTCAATTGCCAATAATACAAGAGAGATATTTAAAGATGACTTAAATTTAGATATATTTTTAATATTTTTAGTATTTATAATATCAATAATTACAACAATTGGCGGAGTAGGTGGTGGTGGCCTTTTAATACCTACATTTATGTTAATCGGTAATTTTAAATTAGAAGAAGCAATTCCATTGTCTGTTGTTACTATATTAGGAGACACTATAATAAGACTAATAAATTTATATAATAAAAAACATCCTTTAAATGAAAAAAGATTTCTTATAAATTTGACACCGCTGTTACTAATAGTTCCTTTTGATGGAAATACTTCATTTTTTGGCGTTTTATTATCGGAATTCACTCCAAAACTATTAACTATAATATTAATTATTTTAACTTTAGGTTTTACTTTTTACAAATCAATTATGAAAGCAGTTAGCTCATTTATTAAAGAAAATAAAATTTTAGAAAGAAGAAATAATGATATAGAAATATTTACTTTTGACGATAATGATATTGAAATGGTTGTAATTGATGATAACGATATGAAAATGGTTGTAATAGATGGAATAGCAGAATATTTTCCAAAAAATGAAATATTTGAGGCAGGAAGGATAGAAGGTGAAGGAGATAAAGAATGCAATAAATATACAGAAACATTAATTTTATTTGTAACAATTTTAATAATCGCAATATTTTCTTTGACTAGAATTTTATTAAATAAATGTTCAACCTGGTACTGGCTTCAAATTTTACTTCAATTTATTGTTGTTTCAACAATAGGATATTTTATAATTAAATACGTTAGTAACGATTATGAAACTAAAAAAAATAACAATTATATTTTTTTAAAAGGAGATATTGTATGGTCTAAAAGTAATATAATTAAATTTGTTTTAATAGGAAGTATTACAGGAATACTTTCTACTTACATGGGTATAGGTGGGGGTATGTTAACAACCCCTGTAATGATAGATGTAGGTATGATTCCTGAAGTAGTAGTTGCAACAAGTTCTGTCAGTACATTTTTTTCATCAACAATTTCAGTTATTAACTATATTGTATCAGGTAAACTGTTATGGAAATTTGGGTTAGTTTTTGCAACTTCAAGTGCTTTAGGATCTATATTAGGGCTTTGGCTATCTAATTACATATTACAAAAGTTCAAAAGACAATCTATTATTATTTTTGTAGTTTCTTTAATATTATTTACTAGTATTATTTTATTGATAGTAAATGCATTCACTAAATATGATATTAATAACTTTACTTTTAGTAACATTTGTTCGCCATAAAGTGGATGAAAAATTACACTATAAAAATATTAAAATGTATTTAAATTTAATGAGTGATATTAAATTTGAAGATAAATGTAGCAATTATAAAAGTATAACATTAAACAAAAGACAATTATGTGATTTTGAGTTAATTGTTAATGGAGGATTCAATCCCGTAAAAGGATTTATGAAAAAAAATGACTATAAATCTTGTTTACAAAATATGAGGTTAGAAGATGGTTCTTTATGGGCTATGCCTATAACATTATTTATAAATGAAAAACAAAGAGATGAATTAGTTCATTGCGACTATGTTGTTTTGAAACACGAAACTGGACTTCCATTAGGAATAATGGATATTAGATCATCAGATTCTATTTTTAAACCCGATTTAAAAGAAGAGTGTGTAAAAGTTTACGGTTCAGATGATGACAATCATCCATATGTAAGTATACAAATGGAATATTTAAAAAATGGATACGAATATTATATTGGAGGTGATATTGTAGAATATAAATTACCTCCACATTATGACTTTAATCAATTTAGATTAACCCCAGAAGAAACAAGATCTTAT
>Ga0206131_10008373_pt1 | contig 10174 bp, 12 predicted proteins | sample Helgoland_Spring_FD_148636 | JGI IMG/M metagenome (GOLD analysis project Ga0206131, IMG submission 148636) | Pelagic subsurface seawater microbial communities from Kabeltonne, Helgoland, North Sea - Helgoland_Spring_Bloom_20160517_1 | ecosystem: Environmental > Aquatic > Marine > Epipelagic ... | reverse complement strand
CGTCATAATAGTAATTAATTACCATCGCTGCACCCTTTATAACCATCACATCGATTCCAGCTTGTTTCAGTAAATGTACAGCCTCTCCTCCATAATGGAAGAGGCGACGATTGTTGTACCAAGTATGTCGTTTTACCCCCTTCAACACTGGCATCAGCGGACTGCTAAAACCATCCTGCCGTAATCTTTCGTATAGGATTGGTAATATCATGCGCGATGCTTTACCTAGTCTTTCAAAATCAGCCGATGCAAGCCAGTCGCTGGCAGCTTCCTTACCAGCATCTCCCGGAAGCAACGCGGCGCGAAGCATCAATGCTTGCTCTACTGAGGGCAGCCTTCCTGGATCAATTAATCTATCAATCAAAGTTGCCTCTTTTGGGGTGGTGAGGAAATTAACACTTTCCGCTTTCGGTCGATGTGGGCTTTTATGATCCGAAGGTACTGTTGAGTCAATGCTTTTTGATTGCTTGATATGTTGTTCGAGTGGATTCGGCGGAATAACAAAATTTCTTTCATCACAGCCATGAGGAGTCCAGCCTCTCTGAGGCGGATGAACCAATCAAGGTCATCGCCGAACCAACAATTAGAATCGAAGGCACCGATGCAATCGAAAGCCTCTCGACGGATTAGGCCTGCACCCAACGACAAAGCGTTGGAATCATCCAACATTGCCGAAGCCGAGACCCAATTGGGTAGGTCGACCCCATCATCAAGGAAATTTTTCATCCTACCCAACACGCAAGCAATCTCCGGATTCCTAGTCAGAAAATCAAACTGCTTCTCGAGTTTGTCTGGAGGCCATAGATCATCTGCGTCGAGGAAGGCGATTAATTGCCCATTACAGTTTTCTAGACCAGTATTGCGTGCCACATGTGGGCCTTGGTTATTTTGGAACATGTAACGGACTTGCGGATAAGACTGAGCGACGGCAGCAGTTTTGTCAGTGGAGCCGTCATCAACTACAACTATCTCAAGCGGACGATAGCCCTGTGCAATGATGCTCCTAAGGGTGGCACCCAGGTACTTTTCTCTCTGATATGTCGGGACAATGACACTAATCAGAGCATTAGACATTCAACTACCTTTCCCTTCCAGATTGTTTAAAAGTTCACGCATGATTTTAGGAATAGATTTGGAGTTAGTACCGAGTTCGAGCACATAAGCTGGTAAATCCCTAACGAGTCCACCAAAGCATCTTAGCGCATCTTGACGCGTTGATTGAAAATGGAGCGCGCAACTTGAGGATATAGCCTTAAATGCTTTGCCGCTAGAAAGGGGGCGCAACTCAGTCTCATATTTTCCAGTTATTTGTGCCACAAGTATGGCTCGCAATGACAACTTTCTTTTTAGTGGCAGAGCAGCCAGGCGAGAAAGATAAAGCACCACTTTTTCATCATAGCAACGCCCATGGGTCATAGCTGAGGCATAAAGCAAAGGAAACTGCGGGAGCTGCCGCTCTGCAAGCTTGCCTGTTGAGAATAGACTATTTACGACAGGGTTGCTTCCGCCCTCGACTAGACAGTGGTCGTCTGCAACGTATTCAAGTCCTGCCTCTAGGCAGACTAGCGACGTAGTTGATTTCCCGGAGCCCCCTTGCCCTAAGATTAATACGCCCCCATGTGAATTGCCCACGGCTGCAGCGTGTACTAGAAACTGCCCTCGCCTAGCCAGCCAGTGCGTTAGAAGTGGACGAAGTGGGCTGGATCTCTCCAGGTAAGATAAGTCATCTGAACAACGTATCATCCAGTAAGCCTCGTCATGTGCCCAATCAATCGCGCTCACTACTTTCCCCTTGTCTTGGGTAAAACAGGTAAGATTTGGCCCATCAAGTAGACGCAATGCATTCCTATCTTCGGGCGGGTCAAGAAGCCTTGCTAAGTTCGAAGCTTCAGGCGCGCTATCAAAGTTATGAATGTAAACTGTGAAAACGGGTAAATCCTCACTCAAAAGGTGTTGGAAGGCTGGAAGAATGGCAGTTCTGAGGGGCTCGCTGTAAAACACCAGCCTGATGGCGCATTCTCCAATTTTGAGCGTGACACAGTCAAGATCTTGAAGTTCTGCTGACTGCTCTCTGATGCTGGATATACATTCCAAGCAGTCAGTTAATATTAGATTTGAAATAGCAGTTATGCTGGACATCAGGTTTTTGGCCAACCCTGTTGTGGGTCAACGGTGTGTATGGGATCTATTAATAAAAGGTCACTGACTTCATCGAATTTTTCGAGAAGAGGCGGTTCGAATCCCTCTATCGATGAGTAGAAAGGCTTAACAACATTGGTTGATGGATTGATGGTTGGCCGGTCATAAGCTTCAATCAGAATGCCTTCGAAGACCAAGTCTTCAACGAAGCGGATGATCATCGTATTAAAGTGAGCAGTATCTACGGAATCATCAAACATAATACCAACCAGCATGGCAACTTCGTAGCCAGACTCTATCAACTGCAGTAGTTCTGAACCACTTCGAGAAATACTATAGTAAAAACCATTCTCAACATTAATCAATACAGTCTCATCCTCGAATCTCTCGAATTGAATCCGAGTTCGATCAATTTGGAATGTCGATTTGCCATCAATCATCGTTAGCTCAATTTATAACAGTAAAAGTCCCCCAAACCATTCATGACGTCGTTCTCACAATTCCCAGAATAACTTCCACCATATTCAGAACATTTTGCCATTTGAGATCTCCCACAATATTTTTTCAACCCAACTAAGCTTCCTTGGTGAAGGTTTTCAATACCCTCATTGAGTTTAACGACTCACTTCTATCTTTACAATTGTTTATATGGAAACTGGCCTCATGCCCTAATTGGCTCGCTTTCGTATTCCCTAGACTATTTGCTTGTTCGTCTTACCGATTTCTTACCGACTATTTGGATTGAAAGTGAGCGAATAACTAAAGGTTGTAAATTTGCTTCCAAAGACTTGAAACCCTTGTTTTAAAAACTTTTCCGCTATGTTGAAGTGGTGGGTCTGGGTGGACTCGAACCACCGACCTCACCCTTATCAGGGGTGCGCTCTAACCAAGCTGAGCTACAGACCCAATAAATTGGGAAAGGCGATTATAAACTAAACAATGGTCTTGGGAAACTAACTAATAAATTAATCCAGCTTGCCTTCATCACGAAGTTTTTGACGGATTTTTGTAGCACTAATTTCAGTTACCGAGCTGTCAAATACCTCTTCTTCAAATGAGTAACCGACTCCTCGCCCATAGGTAATGTTTACAATATTTGGTACCAACATAATTTCATATTCTTGACCTCTCTGGAAACCATCTTTTAAAAGACCAGCTTCAATATTTTTACAAACTTCATCCCAATCAAAGGGATTATCATCCTGCCCATCTCCTCCAGATGCACCCTGAACATCACGAACCTGGATTGCGACCTGACCTGTTTTTGCAACGCATCGCTTGAAAAGTGCTTGGTGGCCGTCATGCCAAGGCTGCCATCTTCCCAGCATTTGTACTGTTGGTTTTTTCCAATCAAACATCTTTTAAAATCTCCTTAGCTATATCATCGTGATTGTGCTCATTCCATTCAGTAATGTGGAAATCAACCCTGTCAGGATCTTGGAAAAGCTTATTCGTATCTTCGTATCTTCCCTCTTTAATAGTATCCATCCATATTACGATGTCGGCATCAAAATTTTCTCGCGTTTCTTTGGTGGGGCATACAAAATCACAGACAACATATCTTCCATGCAATTTTTCAAAATCTGCAAAGGTCTTCATTCTCATGGATTGTCTTTTTCTTCCTTCATCTGAAAAGTCCCAATCATTTGACATCTTCCTTACTTGATCAGCGTTATACCATGCAGCATTCAACAATGGCACTAACCTCTGTGTTAGGTATGTTTTCCCGCTACCCGGTAATCCCATTACTAATATTTTCATATTTTTTCACTTCCTATTAGTGATTTATTTTTTGTTGACTCATACAGACTAAAGAATAAATAAAACAGAGGCATTAATGTTGCATATTTTATAGTGGTTGCTGCAATCAAAAACCATAAAGAACCATCAGTCCCAATGATCCCTCCAAACAACCCAAAACCAAGTTGAATGCTCATAAAAATTGCAGTGAGGGCAAATAATTTGGTCGCAACTTCTTCTGTTAAATTCCAAGACTCTCCAAAAGAATCCATCACACCCTTACCTTCAAACATAATAAATAATGGAAATAATCCAAGGCGACCATACAAATAAAAACCCGGCAGAATTAACATCAAGAATCCTAGTCCATATGCAATAGAATGCAAAATATTTGCCCACAGAAGCGGGAAAAACTTTCTCAAGCCTGCAAAAAGGGCTTGATAAGGGCTTACTGAGCCATCGTTAGACAGTGAGCGAAAAGCTGTCATGCAACCTCCGCTTAGAGCTACTGAGAGTATTAGAGAAGCTAGAACTAAAAGAAATACCTGAGTAGAAATTTCACCAATTGCTTCTAACGCCGCTGTGTCTGAGCTGGCTTGAATATCTAAAGAGGCTATTAGATTTGCTAACGCAATTTCAAGAGTCATTACTGGCAAACACAAGACAACCAAGTATCCAACGTTGCGCAAGCAAAAATTAATAGATGAAAAAAACTGTTGCATATTTTTATACTTAAATCGAAATTATATTATTAATTCTGGAGAGTTATTTTTTTAAATTTTCTTTTGCCTACTTGGTAGACAGCTGAGGTACCTGAAGAAATTTTATATTTGGTATCTGTGATTTTTTTTTCGTCAATTCTTACAGCCCCTTGCTTAATCATTCTAATTGCTTCTGAGGTGCTACTAGTCATCTCGCAATCTTTCAAGAGATTAGCCAATGGAATTGAGCCCTCTGATACAAACAAAGATGCCTCTTCTATATCATCTGGAATATTCTTTTTTTGAAATTGATTGATAAAATTTGTTTCTGCGAGATCAGCTGACTCTTCATCATGGAAGCGTGAAATAAGCTCTTTAGCTAACTCAATTTTAATGTCTCTAGGGTTTCTTCCATTCGTTTGATCTGCTTTAAGTTCTGCAATCTCATCAGTGGTTTTAAAGCTTAATAAATCAAACCATCTCCACATTAGCTCATCCGAGATAGACATAATTTTTCCAAACATTTCATTTGGAGCCTCATCAATACCAACATAATTATCTAAAGATTTAGACATTTTATTTTTTCCATCTAAACCCTCAAGGATTGGAACTGTAATAACAACTTGAGGTTCTTGTCCAAATGCTCGTTGCAGTTCCCTGCCAACTAAAAGATTAAATTTTTGGTCGGTGCCTCCCAGCTCAATATCTGCTTTAAGTGCAATAGAATCATTGGCTTGAATCAATGGATATAAGAATTCATGAAGTGCTATGGTTTGGTTGGACTTATATCTTTTACTAAAGTCATCACGCTCAAGCATTCTCGCTAGGTTATATTGAGAGGCAAGTTTGATTATACCTTCTGCGCCAAGCTTATTGCTCCACTCAGAATTAAACCTTACATGCGTAAGTTTTGGATCTAATATCTTGAAAACTTGTTTTTCATATGACTTGGCATTTTCTTTTATTGCCGCCTCATCTAGAGCAGGTCTTGTTTTATTTTTCCCAGAAGGATCTCCAATCATTCCAGTAAAATCGCCTATCAAAAATATTACCTGGTGACCTAATTGCTGGAAATGTCTTAATTTGTTAATGAGTACTGTATGACCCAGATGTAAATCTGGAGCAGTAGGATCAAAGCCAGCTTTAACAACAAGCTGCTTTTTTGATTTGAGTTTTGCTAATAGCTCCTCTTCGCTAATCAGCTCATCAATACCTCGTTTAATTAGATTAAGATTTTCTTTCATGAGTTATCATTTATTATAGTATTTAATCGAATAAATGTTTGAAATCTTATGACTGAACACTCAAAAGCTCATTTTGTATTTAAACCAATTATTAGGGGAATGGCGATTTCAGAAAGTGATGAATTATTTCCGGTGGGAAAGGTTTACTGTGTGGGCAAAAATTATGCCGATCATGCAAAAGAAATGGGCGGAGAAGTGGATCAGGACCAGCCGTTTTTTTTTAGCAAACCTCCTCAAGCCATCACGCAATTAGCCTCTATTCCTTTTCCCACTCAAACAGATGATCTCCATCACGAAGTAGAGCTTGTTGTTTTTTTAAGATCAGAATGCTCGAATATATCTCCAGGAGAAGCCAGTCAGCATATTTTTGGATATGGGGTTGGAGTAGATCTAACCAAAAGAGATCTTCAAACTGCTGCAAAAAAAAATGGAAAGCCTTGGGACCTAAGTAAGGGATTTGATAATTCGGCACCTATCTCAAAAATTTATAAAAAAGAAGGGTTCCTTATGCATGAAGGCAAAATTTCCCTTAAAGTTAATGGGCAAAACAGACAATCCAGCAATCTAAAAAATATGGCATGGAAAGTCGATGAGTTAATCAGTTGGTTATCTAAATTTATAACACTTAAAGCTGGGGATATCATCTTTACCGGAACTCCCTCTGGAGTAAGTAGGCTTTTACCAAATGATAAAGTTGAAGCAACAATAGAAGAGATTGGAACGCTTTCATTTGAATTGATTAAATAAATTTAGAAATTGTGAGCACCTATAAACCCAATACCAAAATACTGCCTTTTATTTTGTTAGCGGTATTTGGAGTATTGTTAATTTATGATGCAGGGATCGAGCAAGAAGAGGTTCCATCAGAGATAGTTACTGAAACTTTATCACTGCCAACTCAAAGCATTCCTAGCATTCAAACTAAAAAAATTCACACTGTTAAAGATGGTGAAAATCTATCACTGATATTTGAAAAATATAAAGTCCCATTAAATGAAACATACAAAATATTTAAAAAAGATATTGCTAATGAAGTAAAAAATATACTTCCTAACGATAGAATAGAGTTTCTATCCTTAGATGGAAAGCTGCAAAAAATAATTATTCATAAAAGTCCCCTGCTCTCTTATCAAGTTCAAGTATTACCAGAAATAGTTATTGATAGAGCTGAAAAAGAACCGGAACTTATTCAATCATTTAGATCTGGATTAATAGAATCATCTTTCTATTTAGCTGGGCTAAAAAATGATATTCCAGAGAGTGTGATTATGGATCTAGCTTATATTTTTGCATGGGATATTGATTTTGTTTTTGATATAAGAGTTGGTGATAAATTTAGACTCCTATACGAAACACCGTTTGTAGATGGACAACAAATTGAAAATGGAAGCATTTTATTTGCAGAATTTTATAATCAAAATAATCGATTTACTGCAATTAGATACAAAGGCAAAAATAAAGAATGGGAATACTTTAATGAGAATGGAGGGAGTTTAGAGAAAGCTTTTTTGAGAGCGCCGCTTGATTTTGCATATGTAAGTTCTCAGTTTAACCCAAACAGAAGACACCCGATCCTTAATACTATCAGGGCTCACAATGGTGTTGATTATGCAGCAAAAAGGGGGACGCCAATTCGAGCAACTGGTGAAGGGGTTATTCAATCCGTGGGATGGAAGAGTGGGTATGGAAGAACAATAGTGATTCGTCATGGGGGGGAAATAACGACTTTGTATGCTCATTTAGATAAGTATCATCCGCTCATTGCTAAGGGAGCAAAAGTATCTCAAGGACAAACCATAGGTTATGTAGGTGACTCAGGTTTGGCAACGGCCCCTCACCTGCATTACGAATTTAGAATTGGCGAAAAAAGAACAGATCCTCTTAAGGTAGCACTACCTTCAGCATCGCCTTTAGATAAATCTAACATGGATCAATTTCAATCATTCAGAAATAATTACATAGAAATAGCAGATCAGTTATTATCTAAAGAGCCAAATGAAAACCTCTTCAGATAAAATTTTTATCGGCACAATGAGTGGCACCAGTCATGATGCAATTGATATCTGCGCTTTAAAAATTACTAATCAAATTAGTCTATTAAATTTTTGTTCTTTTAAATATCCCTCAGCATTGAGAGAAAACATTTCCAAGGTAATCCAGAAACAAGAATTAAGTCTTGATATGTATTTCGAGCTTGATAGAAAAATTGGGCTTGCTTTTAGCAAATCAATAAATAAATTCCTTACTCAAAATAAAATCAATAAAAAGAATATTGGGGCAATTGGTTTGTCAGGTCAGACACTATACCACCAGCCAAAAGGTAAATACCCATTCTCCATTCAAGCCGGGAATCCAAATATAATTGCAAATGAATGCGGAATAGATGTGATTGGTGATTTTAGAAATGATCATATAAAACTTGGCGGTGAAGGTGCCCCCTTAGTCCCAGAATTTCATCAAAAATTATTCGCAAAAAAGAACACTTCTTTGGTCATATTAAATATCGGTGGGATCTCAAATTTTACCTTCTTAAATGGTAAGAATAGTTTTTATGGTTCTGACTGCGGGCCTGGCAATGCGCTGATGGATATTTACTGTCAAAAATTTTTAAACCGCCCCTTTGATAGAAATGGTAAACATGCAAAAAATGGAGTGATTCATTCTCCTTCACTTAAAAAAATGTTAAGCCATCCGTATTTTAAGAGACGTCATCCAAAATCTACAGGCAAAGAAATTTTTAACATAAGATTTATTCCTAAGCAGCTTTTAAAAAGACCTTCTCACGATATATTAGCTACCCTGACTGAGCTCACTGCCATCTGCATAGCAAAATCAATTCACTCACTCAAACAATCACCACAAGAAGTAATTGTTTGTGGTGGAGGGTTAAAAAATAATTTCTTGGTTAGCTCAATTGAGAGACATATCAATGTGACTCTCACTGCAAGTGATCAATATGGTATAAATCCTCAAGCTATCGAGGCCATGGCATTTGGTTGGATGGCAAGACAGCGACTTAATAAAAATCCTCTGACTGTAAAAAAAAATAAAGGGTTGCTAGGAACTCTGACTAAAGCTAGATAGTAAAAGACTCACCACACCCACAAGTAGTTTTTGCATTTGGGTTAGTAACCAAAAATCTTGAGCCAGATAAGTCCTCTACATAGTCTAAGGTTGAGCCATAAAGGTATGGGTATGAAAGAGAATCTAATAAAATAGTAAATCCATCAAAATTAACAATATCATCGTCGCCCTCAGGGCTATCATCAAACTTAAAACCATATTGAAAGCCTGAGCAGCCACCACCAGTTACATAAACCCTAAAATAATTTGAATTATTACTGGGTAATAAGTCTTGAATACGCTTTATAGCATTGCCACTTAAGTTAATTGATGTCATGTCAGGGCTCATTGAATACATAGTTTATAGGATTAAAAATATATTCAACAAGATTAAAGCGAAAATATTTTTCTCTCAGAGCTATAGAAGCGCTAAGATATAACTGAAATGAGCCTATATCTAGTTTTTAAAGTCCTACATATCCTGTTCATGGTTTCATGGTTTGCTGGTATTTTTTACTTACCTCGTCTATTTGTGTATCACGTAGAGAGTGAAAATCAGGATACAAAAGATCAATTAACAACCATGCAAACAAATTTAATAAGATTCATTACTCCCCTTGGTCTATTGGCACTATTGTTTGGTTTAATGATGGGTTTTCTAGGTTCTGATTGGGTTGGATTTTTTTCTCAAAACTGGATTATTGCTAAACTTTTTATAGTTTTGCTTTTAATACTCTATCAAATTTTTTGTTGGAAGATTCTCAAGGATCTTAGTTCACATGCACATCAGTGGACTGGCTTTAAATTAAGAGTTTTTAATGAGTTACCAGTTTTGCTGTTGCTTGCAGGCATTGTTGCTGCTGTCTTTAAGTTTTAAAATCCCTCGTTTTAAATAAAAATACTTAGTTGAAGTTTGATATAATTGAATATTGTTACTGACGCTGTCTATAAAAACTTATTACTAAATATCCTTGAAAAGAACAAATTCAGAATCGCTTTTCGAGCAAGCTCAATCCCTCATGCCTGGGGGAGTAAATTCACCAGTCAGAGCCTTTAAAAATGTTGATGGCAAGCCTATTTTTTTTAAATCTGCAAAAGGCCCAATCTTAATTGATGAAGATGATAATCAATACATAGATTTTATTGGCTCGTGGGGACCTATGATTCTTGGTCATTCAAATCCAATTATATTGGATGCTATCAAAGCTCAACTTGAGCTTGGTACAAGTTACGGCGCTCCTACAAGTTTAGAAAATAAACTTGCAAGTATAATTAAAGGCCAGGTTC
>Ga0206131_10008372_pt1 | contig 10175 bp, 9 predicted proteins | sample Helgoland_Spring_FD_148636 | JGI IMG/M metagenome (GOLD analysis project Ga0206131, IMG submission 148636) | Pelagic subsurface seawater microbial communities from Kabeltonne, Helgoland, North Sea - Helgoland_Spring_Bloom_20160517_1 | ecosystem: Environmental > Aquatic > Marine > Epipelagic ... | reverse complement strand
CCTTCGTTGCAGACTCGGCCGAAGACGCGTAATGCTCAGCGTGCGACGCGATCCGGTTCGCCAAATCTGCGTCTTCCGCCGTTAACAGGCCTTTTGAGGGTCGCAGACGAACAGAACGGACACTCCCCATGAACATTCACGAGTATCAGGCCAAGCAACTCCTTAAAGAATATGGTTTGCCGGTCTCTGACGGCCGCGCGGTGACGCGCGCTGAAGAGGCGAAAACCGCAGCAGGCGCAATGGACGGCCCGATCTGGGTCGTCAAAGCCCAGATCCACGCAGGCGGTCGCGGCAAGGGCACGTTCCAAGAGCCTGAAGCAGGCGAAAAGGGCGGCGTGCGCATCGCCAAGTCGGTTGAAGAAGCTGAAGAGTACGCGACCCAGATGCTGGGGCGCACGCTAGTCACGCATCAGACAGGCCCAGTTGGCAAGCAAGTCAACCGGATTTACATCGAAGATGGCTCAGACATCGAAACTGAGCTGTATCTCGCCATTCTGGTGGATCGCGAAACATCGCGCATCTCGTTCATCGTCTCAACCGAAGGTGGGATGGACATCGAAGCGGTTGCTGAGGCGACCCCAGAAAAGATTACCACATTCTCAATTGATCCTGCATCAGGCGTCTCAGGCTTTCACGGTCGCAAAGTCGCCTTTGCGCTGGGCCTGTCGGGCAAGGCGTTCAAGCAGTGCGTAAAGATAGTTGGCCAGCTTTATGAGCTGTTCATGGAAAAAGACTGCAGCATGCTTGAGATCAACCCACTGATCGTAAATACGGCGGGCGATGTTCACTGCCTCGATTGCAAGATGAACTTCGACAGCAACGCGTTGTATCGCCATCCAGAGATTATGGCGCTTCGGGATGAAACCGAAGAAGACCCCAAAGAACTGCAGGCGTCCAAGTTTGACCTGAACTACATCGCGCTGGACGGTGAGATCGGCTGCATGGTCAACGGCGCTGGCCTTGCCATGGCGACGATGGACATCATCAAGCTCTATGGGTCTGAGCCTGCAAATTTCCTTGACGTTGGCGGCGGCGCCACCAAGGAAAAGGTGACCGAGGCTTTCAAGATCATCACCTCTGACCCACAGGTCAAAGGCATCCTCGTCAATATCTTCGGCGGTATCATGCGCTGCGACGTAATCGCTGAAGGCGTTGTTGCAGCCGTCAAAGAGGTTGGCCTGCAGGTGCCGCTCGTGGTTCGGCTGGAAGGCACGAACGTTGAGCTGGGCAAAGAGATCATAAAAAATTCCGGGCTGAATGTTGTGGCTGGCGATGATCTTGGCGACGCTGCCAAAAAGATCGTAGCGGCGGTCAAAGGATGAAGTCAGTAGTCGGCTTTGTTCGCGGCATTGCATTTGTCGCGTTGGTTGCTGTCGTGGCTGGTTGTGCGTCAGGCGCTAAACCTGTCGCCATGGTGCCAACCGATGCGCCAGCGGTCGCCGCTGACAACAAGTTTCGTGAGCAAGCGAAAATCACCCAGTTCACGGGGGGCGAGGAAACGTCGCCCCTGTGGACTTCAGAAATCTCCAGCGCTGATTTTAAAACAGCTTTAGAAACGGCGATGTCGCTTGCGAAATTCAAGAACCCGGCCGGTAGCTTTTCGCTTCAGTCGCAATTGATTGAGATTGATCAACCCTTGATCGGTCTGTCGATGACCGTCGGAAGCAAGGTGAAATATACCCTCACCGATGCGTCCGATATGGTCGTTTTCTCTGAAATTTTTCAAGCAACGCACACAGCGCAGTTCTCTGAATCTTTCCTCGCTGTTGAGCGTTTGAGGTTGGCTAACGAAGGTTCAGCCAGAGCAAACATCAGAGAGTTTCTAAGTCTACTCGAAATTCATGGCCAAGCGTCGTCGAACGACGCTGCCACGTCCTAACAAGAGGGATAGCCAAATCATGGCCGTACTCATCGACGAAAACACCAAAGTGATCTGCCAGGGCCTGACCGGCTCGCAGGGCACATTCCACTCAGAACAGGCCATCGCCTATGGCACCAAGATGGTTGGCGGCGTGACGCCGGGCAAAGGCGGGACGACGCATATCGATCTGCCGGTGTTCAACACTGTGGCGGATGCGAAGAATGAAACCGGCGCGAACGCTTCGGTTATCTATGTGCCGCCACCGTTTGCGGGCGACGCCATTCTGGAAGCTGTCGATGCAGAGATCGAATTGATCGTCTGCATCACCGAAGGCATTCCCGTGATGGACATGATGAAGGTGAAGCGGGCGCTGGAAGGGTCAGCTTCAAAGCTGATCGGGCCAAACTGCCCCGGCGTGATCACGCCTGACGCCTGCAAGATCGGCATTATGCCGGGTCATATTCACCGTCGCGGATCTGTCGGCATCGTGTCCCGTTCTGGCACGCTGACTTATGAGGCTGTTGGCCAGACGACGGCTGCTGGCCTTGGCCAGTCGACCTGCATCGGCATCGGTGGCGACCCGATCAAGGGTTTTGAGTTTATCGACGCGCTCGACCTCTTCCTTAACGATGATGAAACTGAATCCATCATTATGATCGGCGAAATTGGCGGATCAGCTGAAGAAGACGCGGCGGAATTCTTGAAAAACCACGCAGTTAAGAAACCGACGGCTGGCTTCATCGCCGGTCGCACGGCCCCTCCGGGTCGCCGTATGGGCCACGCTGGCGCGATTATTTCGGGCGGCAAAGGCGGCGCCGAAGACAAGATCGCCGCGATGAGCGCCGCTGGCATCGTCATGGCTGACAGCCCGGCGACGCTGGGCGAAGCTGTGCTGAAAGCGATGGGGCAAGGCGGTTAAAGCACCTCTATGAGCAATGGAATGCTATATCTGAAGCATAAGCTAGCGGTGTCACAAGCTGCGCCCATGCTCGGAAGCATTCGCGCCTTCGCCAAGACACGGCATTTGCTGAAGCACCCTGAACTGGGCCTGTTGATTGACGAACATGGCCTGGTTTCGAAGCATATGCGCAACTTTGTCGGTTCTGACAGCGTTTGTGTTGATATTGGCGGCCACATCGGTTCGGTTTCTGCTGAACTGCGGCGTCTGTCGTCTGAACGCAACCTGACCATTGTTGAGGCCAGCCCTGAAAAAGCGGGCTGGCTGAAAGCGGCGTTTCCTGAAGCCGCTGTTCATGCTGTGGCTGTGTCCTATACTGAAGGTGACATTGAATTCTATGAGGACGCTGCGCGTCCCGGTTTCAGTTCGGCCCTCAGTGACCGGGTAAGTGATGGTACTGTCGCCAAAACGGTGCCGTGTGTGCTGCTCGACACTATTCTGCCGCAGGACCCTGGACCTGATTTCATCAAGATCGACATTGAGGGGTTTGAACATCCTGCGCTTGTCGGTGCGACGAAGACGATACAGGCGCACCAGCCGATCATCCTGTTTGAAGCAGGGCCGCATCTGGATGCCGCCAAAACGCCGTCAACGTCTGAGAAACTGTTCCAGCTGTTCACCGAAACCTTTGGGTACAGAGTGTTCTTGCCCTTCCAGCTGGAACATCGCCGGGCGCCTCATACCCTCGCCTCGTTTATTGAAAGCCGCACATATCCGTTCCTGTCCTTTAACTTTTTTGCACTGCCTGACCATCGCCGGATGCCATGGGAACAGGCAAATGGGCAGGCCTGAATGACCAATGACATCCGCACTCAAGGGACACGTCTGACATGACCGAACAATCCCCTAACGAGCTTTTCCAGAACACTTCCTTCCTGCAGGGCCACAATGCCCAGTATGTTGAGCAGTTGTACGCCCGCTATGCGAATGACCCGCATGCGGTTGACGAAAGCTGGCGCGCTTTCTTTGAAACGCTGGGCGGTGATGCGCCGCAGGGCCCATCCTGGGCGCGGCCCGACTGGCCGCCTGTACCCGGTGGTGAGTTAGTTGCAGCGTTGGACGGCCAATGGGGCGACGATATCGACCCCAAGGCGGCGGGCGACAAGATCAAGTCCAAGGCCCAGGAAAAGGGCGTTACGGTTTCTGAAGAGCAGGTGCGCAAAGCGGTGCTGGACAGTGTCCGCGCCATCATGCTGATCCGCGCCTATCGGATCAGGGGCCATCTGGCCGCTGACCTCGACCCGCTGAAACTGACCGAACATCCACCGCAGCCAGAGCTTGATCCAGCATCCTACGGGTTTACGCCGGACGACATGAACCGGCCGATTTTCCTGGACAATGTGTTGGGTCTGGAAATGGCGACGATGACCGAGATCGTCGCCATCGTGAAGCGGACGTATTGCGGCACCTTCGCTCTTCAGTACATGCACATCTCTAACGCTGATGAGAGCGGCTGGCTGAAAGAGCGGATCGAAGGCTACGGCAAAGAGATCGCGTTCACGCAGGCAGGCCGGAAGGCTATCCTTCGCAAGCTTGTTGAATCTGAAGGGTTCGAAAAATTTCTTGGCGTCAAATACTTAGGTACAAAACGCTTTGGTTTGGATGGTGGCGAAGCGCTGATCCCGGCGATGGAGCAGATCGTTAAGCGAGGCGGTTCGCTAGGCGTCGAAGACATCATTGTCGGCATGCCGCATCGGGGCCGTCTGAACATCCTCGCGACCGTGATGGGCAAACCATATCGCGCGATTTTCAACGAATTTCAGGGCGGCAGTTTCAAGCCTGAAGATGTCGATGGCTCAGGCGATGTGAAATACCACCTTGGCGCTTCGTCTGATCGTGAGTTTGACGGGAACAACGTCCACCTTTCTCTGACTGCTAACCCCTCACACCTTGAGGCTGTGAACCCGGTTGTCATTGGCAAGGCCCGTGCAAAACAACAGCAGTTGGGCGACCATGACCGGGTCAAGGTTCTTCCAATCCTGCTGCACGGCGACGCCGCCTTTGCAGGGCAGGGCGTTGTGGCCGAATGTTTCGGTCTGTCGGGGCTAAAGGGTCACAAAACCGGCGGCACGATCCATTTGGTTGTGAACAACCAGATCGGGTTCACGACGTCGCCGCATAACTCGCGCTCGTCCCCTTATCCAACCGACATCGCGCTGATGGTTGAGGCGCCGATTTTCCACGTGAACGGCGATGATCCGGAAGCGGTGGTACATGCAGCCCGCGTTGCGACAGAGTTCCGCCAGAAGTTCCACAAAGACGTTGTCATCGACATGTTCTGTTATCGCCGTTTTGGCCATAACGAGGGTGACGAGCCGATGTTCACCCAGCCGTCGATGTACCGCGAGATCAAGAAGCATAAGACGACGTTGCAGCTGTATTCCGACAAACTGGTTCAGGACGGCCTGATCGCCGAAGGCGAAGTTGAGGATATGAAGGCCGCCTTTCAGGCTGAACTGAATGAAGAGTTTGAGGCAGGCAAAGTGTTCCGCCCCAACAAGGCCGACTGGCTGGATGGCCGCTGGGCGCATCTGAATACGGCCAAGGGCGAATATCAGCGCGGGGAAACCCATGCGCCAATGGATGTTCTGCAGGATGTCGGCAAGGCGCTGTCCTACGTGCCCGAAGGGTTCACACCGCATAAAACCGTGCAGCGCATCATGGACGCCAAGGCTGAGATGCTGAAAACCGGTCAGGGTTATGATTGGGCCACGGCAGAGGCGATGGCCTTTGGCACGCTGCTGGTTGAGGGCGTTCCTGTTCGCCTGTCTGGTCAGGACTGTACACGCGGCACGTTCTCACAACGCCATTCAGGCATCATCGACCAGAAAACCGAAGCGCGGCACTATCCGCTGAACTACATTCGTGAAGGTCAGGCGGAATATGATGTTATCGACAGTATGTTATCCGAATACGCGGTTCTGGGCTTTGAATACGGCTACACGCTGGCCGAACCAAATGGCCTGACTTTGTGGGAAGCGCAGTTTGGTGACTTCGCCAATGGCGCGCAGATCATGATCGATCAGTTCGTCTGCCCGGGTGAGCGTAAGTGGCTGCGCATGTCCGGCCTCGTGATGCTGTTACCGCATGGCTACGAAGGGCAGGGGCCAGAGCATTCCTCAGCCCGGATCGAACGCTTCCTGCAGCTTTCGGCTGAAGATAACTGGATCGTCGCGAACTGCACGACGCCAGCGAATTACTTCCACATTCTACGCCGTCAGATGCACCGGAACTTCCGCAAGCCGTTGATTATCTTCACGCCAAAATCACTGCTGCGCCACAAGCGCTGCGTGTCGAAGCTGGAAGAGATGGGGCCGGGGTCATCCTTCCACCGAGTTCTGTGGGATGATGCGCAGTATGGCTCATCCACGACCAAGCTGAAGAAAGACGACAAGATCAAGCGCGTCGTGATGTGTTCGGGCAAGGTTTACTACGACCTGCTGGACGCTCGCGATGAACAGGGTCTGGATGACGTTTATCTGATGCGGATGGAGCAGCTTTATCCGTTCCCTGCGCTTTCTCTCACCAAAGAACTGAACCGCTTTCCGAAGGCAGAGATGGTCTGGTGTCAGGAAGAGCCGAAAAATCAGGGGCCATGGTCGTTCATCGAACCGAACATTGAATGGGTGTTGGAGCGGATTGGCGCCAAACACGGCCGCGCGCGCTATGCAGGCCGCAATGCAGCCGCGTCCCCTGCAACGGGGCTGGCGGCTCAGCACAAACATGAACAGGAAACCCTGATCAACGAAGCGTTGACGGGTTGATAGGGGCAGATTGATGTCTAGCGAAATTCGCGTGCCCGTCTTGGGCGAAAGCGTCACAGAGGCGACGATCGCCAAGTGGATGAAGGCCCCGGGCGAAGCGGTCGCAGCGGAGGAAATCCTGTGCGAGCTGGAAACCGACAAAGTGTCGGTGGAAATCCCAGCGCCCGCCGCGGGTGTCCTTTCCGAAATTATTGCGGCTGAGGGGGAAACCGTTGAGGTCAACGCCCTTCTTGCCATGTTTGAAGAAGGCGCCTCAGGCGCTGCGTCTAATAAGTCGGTGCCCGCCAAAGCGGACGCGCCAGAACCGGCCCAGGCGGCCTCAGGAGGCGGAATGATTGATGTTGGCGTGCCGACGCTTGGTGAAAGCGTAACCGAGGCGACCGTTGGCGAGTATCTCAAACAACCCGGCGCCGCTGTCGCCGTTGATGAGATTTTGGTTGAGCTTGAAACAGACAAAGTGGCGATCGAAGTGCCGTCACCCGTTGCAGGCGTGATTGAGGAAATCGTCTCACCAGCCGGTGCCACCGTTGGCGTTGATGCTGTGCTTGTCCGGATCAAGGAAGGCGCTGGTGCATCGGCGCCGCCGAAGAAAGCTGAAGCGCCGGAAGAAAAGGCGCCCACCGCACCGGCCCCGGCTGCAACAGGTTCGTCCAAATCAAAGTCGGAAGTTCTAGCAGAAGCCGCAAAAGGCGTCGCCGCGCCAGCAGCGCCCGTATCGGTCGCGCCTGTCAGCGCAGCCCCGGCCCAGGCGCCTCGCGCACCAGTGTCAGCCGAAGATGCGGCGCGCGAAGAGCGGGTGAAAATGTCCCGCCTGCGCCAGACGATTGCGCGCCGTCTGAAAGACGCACAGAACACGGCGGCCATGCTTACCACCTATAATGAGGTAGACATGGGCGCGATCATGGACTTGCGGAACGAATACAAAGACCAGTTCCTGAAAAAGCACGGCGTGAAGCTGGGTTTCATGTCCTTCTTCGCCAAGGCCTGCATCCACGCCCTGCACGAAGTGCCTGATGTGAATGCCGAGGTCGACGGCACAGAGGTCATCTACAAGAACTTCGCCCATCTCGGCATCGCCGTCGGTACGCCGACAGGTCTGGTCGTACCGGTACTGCGAAATGCGCAGGACATGGGATTTGCTTCAATCGAGAAGGGCATCGCCGCGCTAGGCGCCAAGGCCCGCGACGGCAAGCTGAGCATGGCTGACATGCAGGGCGGCACGTTCACGATTTCAAATGGCGGCGTCTATGGCTCGCTCATGTCATCGCCTATCCTGAACCCGCCGCAGTCCGGCATTCTGGGCATGCATAAGATCCAAGACCGCCCAATGGTCGTTGGCGGCGAGATCGTTATTCGCCCGATGATGTATCTGGCGCTCAGCTATGATCACCGGATCGTCGATGGCAAAGGCGCCGTGACCTTCCTCGTTCGCGTGAAAGAGGCGCTTGAGGATCCACGCAGGTTGTTGATGGATCTCTGATGACCGCTGACTGGCCCAACCCGGATGCGCGGGAGGATGTGCCAAAATCATTGGCTTCAATGCCTTTCGCCGAGGCGCTGGGCGTTGAGGTCACCTCGGTTGAGCGTGGGTTAGTAACGCTTGAGGCGCCGCTGACCCCCGCCTTTGAGGCGCCGCCGGGTATGTTTGCGGCCAGTTCCGTTGGCGCATTGGGCGACATGGCGGTGATGACGTCCATCGCCACAGAATTGCCTAAAGGATCGTTTGTGAGCACGCTGGATTTCACCGTGAAAATGCTGGGCCTTGCAAAAGGCGCCCGGCTTCGCGCTGTTGGACAGGCACGGCAGGTTGGCAAAACCACGGCTGTCGGGACAGCGGATGTTTTCCTGATCGATGGTGATGACGTGACGCCTTGCGGTACCGTTCTGGCGACTGGCCGTGTGATCAGGGCTTCAAAATGATTTCCGCTGAACGAAGAAGGAGGACCGATAGGTGGATTTTGCTGTTTACCATTCCATTCATGGCGTTGGTTGCCGTTTTCTTGACTAACAAGCCAGAGGTTTCATCAACTCTCCGGGCTGTAATGGGCATCGGCGTGATGTTGTCAGCTCCGGCGGTTTTGATAATTTCTTTTGTCATTGCTGCGCGCCACACTAGCTTGGTCGCGCGGTTTCGCGGTCCTCTGTTGTGCGCGTTGGTCGGAGGCGGAATGGTCGCGATGAGCGCCAGTTCGAAAAGCGACAATGGATTGTTGCCCTTTATCCCCCAAAGTCCTCTGGTCTCAGATATTGGGTTTACTATTAGCATGTGCGCCTTGGCGATTGCGTTACTGCTGCTGCTCGTCGGCCTGTTTCGGTCTTTTGCTGATCAGGAGGAGTATTTGTGACGACTGAGCTCACCGTTCTGGCCCTTGCAGGCCTTTGGCAGGTCGTACAGTTCGTCCTGATGGCTGTGCCCGCGAACATCCAGCTTGGGCCACACAAGACCGGCGGCCCCCGCGATGGTGGGCTTGAAGTGCACGGCATGGCCGGGCGTTTGCACCGGGCGATGAACAACCACTTTGAAGGCCTGATCCTTTTTACCATTGCGGTTGTCGTCGTCACGCTTGGTGAGCAGTCGACCGCCTATACCGAAGCGTGCGCGTGGATCTATCTGGGCGCCCGCGTTCTCTACGTTCCGGCCTATGCGAGCGGGATCATGTACCTCCGCTCCGCCATATGGGCCGTTGGCTTTTTTGCGACGACCGCGATGATCGCGGCGGCGCTTGTCTGAACTTTGGAAGGAGGCCCGATATGGCCGACTATGATCTTGTTGTTATTGGTGGTGGCCCCGGCGGCTATGTCTGCGCGATCCGCGCGGCGCAACTGGGCCTGAAAACCGCTTGTGTCGAAGGACGTGGCGCGCTGGGCGGAACCTGCCTGAATGTCGGCTGCATTCCATCCAAAGCGCTGCTGCATGCGACTGAGTTGCTGCATGAAGCAGAGCATAACTTCGACACGCTGGGCATCATCGCAAAATCAGTCAGCGTGGACATGAAGAAGATGCACGCCCACAAGACCAATGTGATCAAGTCGAACACCGATGGGATCGAGTTTCTCTTCAAGAAGAACAAGGTCGACTACATCAAGGGTTGGGGTGAGATCGTCGAACCGGGCAAGGTCAAGGTTGGCGATGACGTCCACAACGCAAAGAATATTGTAATCGCGACGGGGTCAGAGCCTGCTTCACTGCCGTTCATCGAAGTGGATGAGGAACGGATCGTCACTTCGACCGGAGCTCTGGAATTGACTAAAATTCCGAAAAAGCTGGTTGTCATCGGCGGCGGGGTCATCGGGCTTGAGCTAGGCTCTGTCTTTGGCCGTCTGGGCGCCGAAGTTACGGTGATTGAGTTCCTTGATGAGATCACGCCGGGAATGGACAAGGAAGTCGCCAAATCCTTCCACCGGATCCTGTCAAAACAGGGCTTCAAGTTCCAGTTAGGCGCCGCCGTTACGGGCGTTGAAAAGCTGAAGAGCAAGCTGAAAGTCGCCTATAAGAAGCGTAAGGATGACAGCGGACATCAGATCGATGCGGATGTTGTTTTGGTTGCGACAGGTCGGCGGCCCTATACCAAAGGCCTCGGGCTGGAAGCGC
>Ga0206131_10008371_pt1 | contig 10177 bp, 9 predicted proteins | sample Helgoland_Spring_FD_148636 | JGI IMG/M metagenome (GOLD analysis project Ga0206131, IMG submission 148636) | Pelagic subsurface seawater microbial communities from Kabeltonne, Helgoland, North Sea - Helgoland_Spring_Bloom_20160517_1 | ecosystem: Environmental > Aquatic > Marine > Epipelagic ... | reverse complement strand
ATTCCCTGAGCTCGAGAAAGAGTGCCAGGACGCGCTGAAAGGAACGTTTGGCCAGAAGCAGAAAGCTGGGGCATAGTCAGCTAGATTCAGTTCGTAGCCGCGCTGGACTATCGGCGCGGCTACGATGACTTTTCCGTTCCCGGAATGCAGTTTGACGCCGCCTGATCCATGTCCACCCCGTCAGATCCAAAGATAGACGAACCGGATGTATCTGGCGCTATCCGCGCTGGCGATCAACGTGCCCGTAAACTCCAGGAAATCTCTATCTTCATCTCATCGCCCGGCGATGTGGGGGAGGAGCGGGAAATTGCCGCCCGCGTGATCAAGCGCCTAGCCTATGAATTCCAGGCCCGCGCAAAATTGAGGCCAATCCTCTGGGAATATCAGGCGATTGTCTCCACAGATACATTCCAAAAGCAGATTTCTCGCCCATCTGAAGCCGATATCGTTGTTTGCATTCTATGGACACGGCTCGGTACACGCCTGCCCGAAGGCTTTGAAAAACGGCCAGATGGCACGCGCTATGAATCCGGTACAGCCTTCGAATTCGAAGACGCCCAGGCTGCTTTTGATGAAACTGGCAGTCCAGACCTGCTCGCCTACCGCAAGAACCGCGACCCGCAAGTGTCCGTTAAAGACCCGGACCAATTGCAGGACTTCCATGATCAATGGCGGGCGCTAGACCGGTTCATCAACGGCTGGTTTCGGAATGAAGACGGCACGTTCAAACGCGGCTTCCATGAGTTCGAAAGTGCGGACCGATTTGAACGCAAACTAACGGAACATCTGCGCGAACTCATCCTGAAACGCCTGCTGCCTGCAGAAGGCGATGCTGGGGAAATTAGCTGGTCATCGGGCTCCCCATTCAAAGGCCTTGAGGTTTTTCAGCGTGAAGACGCGCCCATCTATTTTGGCCGCACGCGCGCTGTATCCGAAATCATCGAGCAGGCGACAGCCCGGGCGGCGGCGGGCATTGCCTTCCTACCGATATTCGGCATGAGCGGTAGCGGCAAGTCCTCCCTGCTGCGAGCCGGTGTGATCGCCACGCTGACAGGGCCAGATGTCGTCACCGGCGTTAAGGATTGGCGCTATTGCATCATCCGACCAAGTGACAACGCGGATATCTTCCTGGGCCTCGCGGAAGGCTTGATGGCAGAGCATGCCTTGCCTGGCCTCAACAGAGGCGGATTGAGCCCACTAAAATTAGCTGAAACGCTAAGAGATGCCCCAGATGCAGCGGCCAGTCTGATCGCAGGTGCCCTTGGGGACCGTGTTGCTAACAGGCCAGACGCCGAGCCTGGAAGCTCTCGCCTGCTGCTTGTGCTCGACCAAATGGAAGAGCTTTTCACATCTCCGGATCATGACGAGGCGACGCGCGGCACGCTTTTCAAGCTGCTGTTTGCCCTCGCATCCGCTAGCACAAAACCGGCGGATGCTGATCCGCGCCCGGCTGATTTGATTTGGGTGATCTCTGCCGTTAGAGGCGATTTTTATCATCGCTGCGTTCAGGCAGAAGGCTTCACCCGGCTCGTAGGTGGCGATGGGCCCTATAATCTGCTACCGCCCCGCGCCCGGGAAATTCGAGACATTATTCTACGCCCCGCAGAAGCTGCAGGCCTCTATTTTGAGTTTGATCCAGGCCGCGCAACCTCCCTTGATCTGCTGATTGAGGATGAGGCCGTCAACGCGCCCCATGCCTTGCCGTTGCTGGAATTCATGCTTGAGGAGCTATACCAGCGGCGGCGCGACGGGCGCGTCCTAACGCTGGATGCCTATGATGAATTGGGCGGCCTGAACGGTGCGCTCGGCAAACGGGCGGACCAGGTGTTTGACGAACTTCCGCCAGATGTTCAGGCCGCATTGCCGCAAGTCCTTGGCCTGCTGGTCAATCCAAGCAGCAGCGATGATGACCATGCGACGGCCAGAACAGCACCACTCAGCGAATTCCCCGAAGGCTCCCGCCACCGCAAGCTGATTGACGCGCTGCGGGATGCCCGGGTGCTGGGCTATGACGATCCGGATGAGTCCGAAGAACCAATGGTTCGCGTGACCCATGAGGCGCTGTTGAACCACTGGGGTGCGGCCCGCAAACAGATCGACCAGGACCGGGAACACTACCGCGCCCTACGCCGGATCGAAGCCGGTACTGAAAGCTGGCTTACCCAGGGCAAGGCAGCGGGATATCTTCTGCAATCCGGTGCGCAGCTTAGTGAAGCCGTAGCACTGCAGAAGGCATGGTCCGTTCAATTCAAGCCAGATGTGGCGCAATTCGTCCGCCGATCCATCAGGGCCGATCGGCGACGGCGGAATCGGCGGCTGCGCAATGTGTCCGCATTCGCGATCGTTATGGCAATATTTGGCGCGCTGGCCGTCGCCGCTGCACTCTATGCGAACGACCAGCAAAGCAAGGCCGAGCGGGACCAGCGCGCCGCCCAAGATGCAGCTGAAACGCTGGTCAGCGCCATTACCACAGGTGTTGGCCAGGCCACCGGCGTCTCAACATCCATGGTCGAGGACATGCTACGCGATTCTGAAGCCGTGCTTGAGCGCCTCGAACAAGGGGATGCCGACCAAGCCTGGCTGAAGAAGGTGCGCGCCCGCATGTTGCTGGGCTTCGCTGATGCCTATGGCAAGAGTGGCGACCAAACGGCCCGCCTCAAAAGTGCGGAGGAAGCACAATCTTTAGCCCGCAGTCTCGTACTCCAGTCGCCAGAGGATGAGTTGACGGACTTGCTTGGCAGCGCCCATGCCGCGCTGGGCGATGCCTGGACTGCCCGTGGCCAATTCGACGAAGCGGATAGCGCTTACCGGGAAGCGCTCGCACTGCGCCGTATCCTGAAAAGTGAGAATGAGGGCGACGTCCAGCAAAGCCGAACACTCGCCGCCGTCAAACAAAAGCTTGGTGATCTTGACCTGATGCGCGGTCGCCCGAAAAGCGCACATGGTTTTTACGTTTCTGCACTGACTGACCTGAACGCCCTAGCTAAGAGCGATATGGAAGTTCAGCGTGACATTATGGTAACCCTCAACAAAATCAGCTACGCCGAGATCGCGCGCGGCGACTTAGAAAAAGCCCAGATTGGGTTTGAAGAGGCTAGCAAGATTGCAGATACGCTTGCGACAGTGCGGCAAACAAAGCGCGCCCAACGAGATGTCGCCATCGCGCGCTACAATCTGGGCAGCGTTCAAGCAGACCTTTACATGGCTGCCCCAAGGGATAAGCGCGCGCTTGGCAAAAGCGCACGTAACCACCTCAAAGAGGCGATGGATCTGACGCTCTCTCTCATCGCTGAGGATCCTTCAAATGTAGTCCTCATGCGCGACTTAGCCCGAACCAAAGACCGGATCGGGCAACTCCACGCGATCAGGCGTCTCACATATTCTGTAGCCGCATCTGAATTCGCTGAAGCGTCGGAATTAGCGAAGGAAATCCGCGCATTGCGCCCGGATAGCATCGGTCTGTGGAGCGACTTGATTATCAGCTTTGAGCATCTGGGCGATATCGAGCACAAGCTTGCCCACCTGGATTCTGCCAAAGCCGCGTACCAACAAGCGATTACGATGCACACGGAGGTCGTCACACGCCGACCAAATGATCCAGCAGCCTTGCATGCGCTTGGCGTTGCCCGCATCCGCTGGGCGCGCATGGTAGAGCGCGGCACTGATGATAATGCCGCGATCATCGCTTGGCTGCGTGCGTACGAAACGCTTTCTGGCATCACCACAATCGATGCTGACTACGCCGCAGCACTGGGTGATCTAGCACTTGCCGCTAACAATGCTGCCTGGCGCATGGTGTTAACGCCCGATGCCGAAGCTGCGGCCCCAGCCCGCAGCTTGGCGCTCGCAAAAAAGGCAGTAGAAATCAGCCAACGCACGGACCCCCGCTTTCTGGATACGCTGGCGAATGCGCATTTTGCAATCGGCAACAAAAACCAAGCCCGCCTAATCTGCGCAGAAGCGCAGGACCTTGCCGAAAAACAGATATCGCCGGACGCGCGCACCATCGCTGAGCATTGCGCGAAGTTCAGCAGCGATCAGGATTAGGCCGGAACCGCTGGTGTTCCCATGGCGCGGAAGGCGCGGCGGGCACGGAATAGCAGCCAGGTCGCAATCACTAGGTTCAGGACATTCCAGCCAATGCCATTGAAGACGGCTGCGTCATAGCTGCCTGTCAGATCATAGGCATAGCCGGACATCCAGCCGCCAATGGCCATGCCGAACAACGTGAAGCTCATCACCATGCCAATGCGCCAGCCCGCATCCTTTGCTGGAAACGCACCGCGCACGATCATGGCATATGACGGCACAATGCCGCCCTGGCTCAACCCGAACAGGAATGAGACGACGTAGAGCGGCGTCAGCGTGTCAAACGGCAAGAATAGGAACAGCGTCGCCATCTGCAGGAACGAGCCTAGTACCAAGGTGCGATATCCGCCGATTTTATCCGATATCCAGCCGGATATCAGGCGGCTTGCAACGCCGGCCCCCATCATGATCGCCAGCATATTCGCGCCATGCACGGCCCCCAGGCCCAAGTCCGCACAGAAGGCGACAATGTGCACTTGGGGCATCGACATTGCTATGCAGCAGGCAATGCCCGCGCAACACAACACACCTTGCAGGGCGTTTTTATCGAGGCCAAGCGGGCGGGCGGGTGCTGCACCAACGCTGTCCGCTGCTTCCTCAATCAACGCCTTTGGTCGCCGACGCAGCATGAGCGCCAGGGGCGGCATGGTCGCCAGGCAGAAGCAACCAACCAGTGCCAGGGCGTTCCGCCACCCAACCCCGTCAATCAGCGCCTGCACGATCGGCGGCCAAATAGCGCCCGCGATATAATTGCCTGAAATCACAATGCCAATTGCGAACCCGCGCCGCTTTTCAAACCAGAATGAGATATCCGCGACCAAGGGTGAGAACGTCGCTGAAGCCCCCAACAACCCAATCGGCACACCGAACGCAAACGCATAAACCCAGAAGGACTGGGCGCTCGACGCCAGCAGAAACCCGCCGCCATAGATCAACCCGGCAATGAACGTGATGGTCGCAGCGCCATAGCGCGTCACTGCCCAACCATAGGCGATCCCGCCAGCGCCAAAGCCAATGGTGAACAGGGTATATGGCAGCGAAGCTTCCGCCCGCGTCAGCCCGAATTCCGTGGCGACCGGCAGCAATGCAACCACGCAGGCGAACATCCCAAAGCCGCCAATCGTCATCATCGCCAATGCAGCCGTCATCCTGGCCCAAGCATAGGGTCCATCAGGCTCAGAATGGGAAAAGTCGGGAAAAGGCATCGGCACAGGCCAGCGGCTACGGAGTGTCAGCGCACCCTGTACCTGTATGCCATCCGAGGCAAGCGCCTGGAATAGAGCTAACGCGTTCGTCCATCTGATGAAAGCGCCCAGAACAGAATCCCACCAGCCAAGGCAACAGCCATGGCGGCATGCTGAACCTCTGCAGAAAGGAATGTCAGCAAGAACCCCGTGACGAGCGGGCCGCAGGCTGCGCCAAAATCACGCCAGGCCTGCATCCGGGCGAGCGGGCCAATGGCCTCTTCGTCGTCATCCAAGGATTGTGTGATCACTGCTGGCCCTAAGGAAGCTAGGGCTCCCCTGAACAACAGCATAGTCAGGGCACCGATGATTGTGACCCCGGCAGCGACCAGAATGAACCCAATCATCGTCAGCGCCGCCGCAGAAATGAACACTCTGCGGGCACCAAAGCGATCTGCGACCCAACCGAACAGTGGGGCCGCTATGGCTTCGCCGAAATGCCGCATCGCAAGCAAAGCGCTACCGCCCATCACCGCATCAGCCAAGGATGCTTCGCGGGCGAAGATCAAGGTGATGGAGATAGCGAATACGCCATCCACGCCATAACCTTGCAGGAAATAAAGCACGTCGATTGGCTTTGGCCGGGCTAAGGACGCGGGCTTGCTGCGCTTTGCCGCCTCGCCATCCGCCCGTGGCAAGGTGTAGGCGACAAGCAGGGAAAGTGCGGTTGGAATGGCAAGGAGTGCAAATGCCTGGTTCGGGCCGACAATGCCGACCAGCCAGGCACCACCGAATAACGCGAATACAGGCCCAATGCGCTGGATCGCCTGACCAACGCCAACCCGTGTTCCAACCTGCGCACGATATTCCACAGCATAGGACAGCGTGACCAATACCAAGACGCCATAGGTCAAGCCCCACAGAATTCTCGCGGCCAAAATTACAGCAGGCCCCTGGCCAAAACCGTAGAGTGCTGTCGAAACGGTCGCCGTCACCGCCGCTGCCATGCACATCCGGCGCACGCCCACTCTCAAGGTCAATCGCGCCAGCACGCCATAGGCAAAAACGCGGACGAACCGGTTTGCAGATAGCATCACACCGACCCAGGGCAATGTCAGCCCAAAGTCTGCGGCATAGGCTGGAAGAACGGCATAAAGCAGCGCATCCCCCAGCAGCGCCAGGGACATGACTGATGAGGAGCCAATAATCGCGCGCCACCCGCTATTCGTCGTGTCGGCCATCTATTGCCTTCTCGTGTTCATCTATTAGCAGTGGGATGGGCGCAAGTTTTGACGGCTGCCTCGCAGATTATCTGTTTGTAATTGGAAAAACCATGCCACTCACCAGCATTCACATCCGCCGAGGAAAGTCTCCAGAATACCATGAAGCGTTGATGGAGCAGGTTTATCTATCGATGTATGAGGCCCTTGGCACGCCGGAAGGCGATAAGTTCATGACAATCACGGAGCATGAGGCAAGCTGCTTCAACAATAGCGGCAATCATGCCGGCATTGAACGGTCAGACGATACGGTCATCATCCAGATAACGATCCTCGCGGGCCGAAGCGTAGACCAAAAGAAAGCGCTCTACGCTGCTCTGGCGGAGAAACTTGGGAAGGACCCGGGCGTCAGAAAAGAAGATATCTTCGTCAGCCTAATTGAATGCGCGAAGGAAGATTTCTCCCTTGGCAACGGCATCGCGCAATACGCTTGAGCGTGGCTCTTTTGTCTAGGCGGCTGGATGCAAAGGACAATAGATAGATCATATTCTTGAAACTCTTTCGGCCCGCCCCCAGGACACCCCTTCCAAAAGTTCCGGGCTTACGTCCCCGCCATGCAGAACGCAGATATCGCCGGTCGCTTCAAGCACAACCGCACGAACTTGATTGATATCCAGCGCATTCGCCTCCCGCATCTTGCTCATTAGCTCTGCCCGCGTCACACGCGCCAGAGGCAAGTTCGCATCTAGCACGGCACCATCGTAAAACAGAAACATTGGTTGATTGTCGGTCGCGGACTCAAAGGTTGAGGAGCATGCTCGCGCCATGGAAATTGCGAACCGGGCGGCGAACAAAGCCGCCAGACCAACCAGGGCCGGCCAGGGTGGGCCATCGCTTACGATCATGCTGGCGAGAAGCGAACCGGTTGCGATCGTCAGAGCGAATTCGAAGCTCGACATTTTTGCGAACGAACGCAGCCCGTTGATCCGCACAAACAGGATGATGACGAATACAGCCAGCGCCGTACGGGCGATAACTTCCAGAACCATCAGACCGCTCCTGACCGGTAGGCCTTGCGGCCTCGCAGCACAAATATGCTGGAAAGCGTGACGACGATGGCGCATGCAATCACGCCAAGGCCGCGCTCTATGAGGCCGTCAATTGAAGTCGGCACGAGGAGGAAGATCGGCGCGAGTACGGCCCATGCAATGGCCAGCCCAATCAAAATCCGCCGCGAGGTCGGATGCTCTCGCCCAATCCCAGCTGCCATACAAAGCGGCGCTTGGAAAAACAGTACGCCCAGCCCGTAGACAAGGTAGGCGTGAATGACAACGCCCTCGTTATCATTATCGCCATACTCGTTGCGGGCGCCAACAATAATGACGAGACCAGCCAGCACCGCCAGCGCAACGACTCCTGACGACCATCCAATACCACCAAGATGTGCATGGGATGCCGCCAGCGCTGTTGCCAGCAATCCACCTGCAAAGCCGTAGAGTGCGACATCCATAATGATTTCAAGCTCGCCCGCGCCGAGATCGCTAATCGTATCAGCAACCCAATCGTGATCAGGCACAGACATCTGCGCGATCACCGTACCAAGCAGCATTGCGGCACAGCCCAATAGGCCAAGCAGTCCGAGCGCCACCAATAAGTACGGTCGCTCTTGGTTGACTGAATGGCCGGTTGCATCACGCCGCTGCAAGCGACTTCTCGATGTCCTCGACCGGGTTATTTACCAGAGTCTTTGTATGCTCCAGGATCACGCGGTCTGTGACTTCCTTATGCAGAAGCGGCCGCACCTCGCCCATGGTGTCTGGATCAAGCACCAGCACGATGTGATCGGCTTTCTTGCCATACGCGATTTTATAAAGGTGTTCCGCCAATATTTTAGAGAACGTGGCTTCCATCGATTCCTGTGGCGACTGTTCTGGCGGGGACTTCCCCGACGGGCCTTCATCAGCCAGATCACCTGGCGCAAGGGTGCTAGTCAGCTCAAGCTTGATGTTCTGCACATCGCCGCGGTTTCGGTACAGGCTTGCGCCTTCCCCAGTGCCAACGACGATCAACGTGTTTGTCGGAATATTGGTCATAGTTGATATCCTAACTCTGGTATTCTGGCTGTCGGTTTCTGTAGGCCGGGCCGCATCGCCACCATCTGGGATTTAACTTCACCAGAGGCGGCGAATAGGCCTTGCGGTATCAGTCTTTCAGCGCGTCTTTTGCTTTGCCAACGCCCTTGCGCGCCTCGCCCTCGGCCTTATCGAGCTTCCCTTCGGCTTCTAGCTCCTTGTCGTCGAGCGCCTTGCCCGCGGATTCTTTGATTGAGCCCTCAACCTTTTTAGCTTCGCCCTTGATTGTCTGTTTGTCCGTCATATCGACACTCCTTTTGATTGCGTTTGCTTGGATCAGTTAGAGAACTTCGCTGGTGCGCCTTAATCTGGTTTGGATGAGCCTGATGCCTCATCCCCATCGGCATTGACGCCGGAGCGGATTTTTAGCTCGGTCTCTTTATCGACCTTCGCGTCCTCAGCGATCTCGCCGTCACCCGGCTTCTGCTGCTTCTTATCGGACGTTCGGGTATTGATCGTCGGCATCGCATTCATGGCTTATCTCCTCTTCGGTGAGCGCCCGCCTCGGTCTCAGGCATCACGTAGGCGAGACATGATTAGTAAACCGCTGAGGACGTCATAAGTTCCGCACTTCTGAAAGCCTGTGCCGCACTGCCCTTCGGTAAAGGGCGGTCTATCAGCCTTGCTTACGGCCATCCCCGGCGGCTAACTTGGCGAAAGATGAGGCGCGCTACCTAAAGCCCTATCATTGAGGAGAATGCTCTATGCCGCTTTTGTCAGACACACAGCTAATCGACAGGATTTTCGCCCATGTGGATGGCAGAACGTCCGACAAAGGCGATAGTGTTTGGCGGGAACCGGCGGCGAATTATTCCTCCGAAGCCCGCTTCCAGGCCGAGCTGCAGGTGATGCGCCGCTTGCCGGTCGTGTTCTGCCCCTCCGGCGCTGTCGCGGGGCCTGGAGATTATGTGGCGCGGGTGGCGGCGGGCGTGCCACTGCTTATCGTGCGGGGGGAAGATGGCGTCGTCCGCGCCTTCCGCAACGCCTGTCGGCACCGGGGCATGCAGGTGGCGGAAGGTGAAGGCTGCAAGAAAACCTTCATCTGCCCCTACCACAACTGGGCCTACGGCACCGACGGCGCGCTAAAGCACATTCCAGGCGCAGATGGCTTTCCCGGTGTCGATAAAGCCACCCATGGCCTGGTACCCGTCTATGACGTGCAGGAACGCTCAGGTCTCATCTTCGTGACGCAGGACAAGCCGCTATCGGATGGCGCGCTGGCGGACCTGCCGGACCTGTTGGGGGAGGAGCAGACGGTCTTCAACACCATCACTTTTGTGGACCAGGCCAACTGGAAACTGATCGGTGAAACCTCGATGGAGGGCTATCACATTCGCGCGCTCCACAATAAATCCTTCTACCCCTACGGCTATGACAATTTGAACGTGGTGGAACTGTTCGGCCGCAATTCCAGGATCGTCTTCCCCTTCCGCCGGGTGGAGAAACTGCGGGACCGGCCGCGCGAAGAATGGTCCCTGCAAGGCTGCGTCACGGACGTCATCCAGCTATTCCCAAACGCCCACACCTCCACACTGACCAACCACGTGCTCCT
>Ga0206131_10008370_pt1 | contig 10177 bp, 6 predicted proteins | sample Helgoland_Spring_FD_148636 | JGI IMG/M metagenome (GOLD analysis project Ga0206131, IMG submission 148636) | Pelagic subsurface seawater microbial communities from Kabeltonne, Helgoland, North Sea - Helgoland_Spring_Bloom_20160517_1 | ecosystem: Environmental > Aquatic > Marine > Epipelagic ... | reverse complement strand
CTTTATGGTAAACTAAAACTGTCAACAGATGCACTGGGTAAAAGCAGTGAACAAGTTCTAACAGTTACCAAAAACTTCCAACAAGCACTAGCACTATCAGGTGCTGATGCAGGAACAGCCTCAGGTGCTATTAGACAGTTTGGTCAAGCTATGGCAAGTGGCACTGTGCGTGGTGATGAATTCAACAGTATCGTTGAAGCACTAGGTCCAGCACTTGCTATTATGGCACGTGAAAGCGGAGTTACTGTAGGCGAACTGCGTGACATGAGTCAAGCAGGTGAACTTACTGCTGATGTGTTCTTTGATATGGTTGAAAGTGCTACAAGTATCAATGCCGCATTTGCCAATCTAAATGTAACAACTGAACAATTACAAAGCAAACTTAAATTAACATTTGATGAAGTCTTGGTTCAAATCAATGAAGCAACAGGTGCTACTGATGCTTTTGATACTGCACTGATCAAAATCAATCAAGGCTTGGCAAACTTCTTTGGCACAAGTCAAAGTCTAGCAGATCTAAACGCACCAGACATATTCAAAAAGTTTGAAGAAAACGCACTCAGCGCAGCGGAAGCTATCATTGCACTGGAAACACTGCGCAGCAATACTAGTGGTTTCTTCTTCCCAGGTTTAGGTTTCAGCAACCAAGAAGAAGTTGATGCTATTACTGCACAGATTGACAAGATCAAGGAGTTGGTTGAAACACGTCAAGCAGCCAAAGAAGCCGCTGATGAAGAACGTGCTGCAAACGAAGAATTAATGAAGCCACTAACTGCATTAAGTAGCGAACTTGACAAAATTTCAGCAGCATACGAAAAGAACATTCCAAAGAGTGAAAAAATAAGATCAGAGTATGATCAAACTCAAGCTACACTTGAAAAACTCTTAGCGATGCGTGACAATGAAATTGCACAAACACCAGAGTATGAAACAGCATTAAAAACAGTTCAAGAACGTTTAGCACAGCTCAAAGGCGAATTGGACGGCACTGCCAAGAACACTAATGCTGCCGCAACGGCAATGTCACGTCTCACTGAAAAAACTGCTGATGTAATCAGCAATCTAAAGAAATCAACTTCAGACATGCAGTTTAACTTAGACAAGTTAAACATGACACCGCTTCAGAAAGACATTGCTGAAATTGAACGTGACATTAGAACACGTGTTAAAAAACAAATTCAAGAACTTGAAGCAGCAATGACACCAGAGAATACTGCAGAAATTACAGCTCAAATCAACCAGCTGAAAGATGCAAGTTCAGTAGCAATTGAAAATCAAGCACGTCTTGCAAGAGAAAGTTATGAGCATCAAAGAAGTTTCAGTTATGGTTGGAATCAAGCATTCCAACAGTATTCAGATGATGCATCAAATGCTGCCAACTCAGCAAGAGATATATTTAGAACAACAACACAGGGCATTGAAGATGCTATTGTGTCATTTGCTAAAACTGGTAAATTTAGCCTTAAATCATTAGGAGCGGATCTTGGTGAACAATTGCTACGTGGCGGTATTCAAGATATATTCAGTCAAATAGGTGGCGGCGGCGGAGGCGGCAGTTTCTTAGGCAATCTATTTGGCGGTGGCAGTCAACAAAGCAGCGATGGCGGCTTCTTTGGCAGTATCAAAAAACTGTTTGGTGGTTTCTTTGCCAATGGTGGTTATTTGCCAGCAGGACAGTTTGGTATTGTTGGTGAACGTGGACCAGAGATGATCACAGGTCCAGCAAACATAACACCAGGTGCACGTGGTGGTGCACTAAATGTAACAATCAATGCAGTTGATGCACCAAGTTTCCAAGCATTGGTAGCAAGTGATCCAGAGTTTATTTACAGCGTAGCCCAAAGAGGCAGTAGGAGTTTCGTATAATGTCGTTCCAATGGATATTTGACAAAGCAAGCAATTTAAGTATAAACAAGCAACCAACAGTTGCACAATCTGTTACACGAAACAATCGTGTCAGTGCAGTAGTTAAAGGTGGAGACACCTATAGATTTACAGTAACCATGCCCGCAGGTTTACCATACGAAGAAAATAGAAGTTACATTGAAGCCTATGAAGCATTGGGTAGATACACTGTAGATCCTGTAAGCATATCACAAAGTTATATCACAGGATATCGTGGTGTTGCAACCAACACCACAGGTTGGACTGCTTATGTTAGCACTACCAACCCTGCAAACATTCATAGCATTTCGCCCAGCGTTACACCCACCAATGGTGACAAGATACTGGCTGCAGGCGATTATGTGCAATTGGGCACAGGCAACACCTACACTGTTGTAGAAGATGTAGTATGGCCTAACACCACTGCTACACTGCACAGAAACATTCATGAAACAGGTGCAGTGACACTAACCCTAGGCAGTGCGGTTACTTGGGATGTAATCTGCACCAGTATGCCTGCATGGAACATATTTGATTATAATCTAGTTAACTGGCAAGGTGAGTTTGTGTTCTATGAGGTAGTTAGATGATAGATTTTACTATTGGAGATAGAAGCACAAGAATAGGCACCAGCCTATTTGTTAAATTGGATATTCCAAACACACCACTGTATTTGAGTGATGAAGATTCACCTAGAACCATTGATGGTGATGTATACAATAACCTAGACAGTTTTATAAACATCAGTGTTAGCAAAAGCGATCTAAGAGCAAGTAGACATGAACTAACTGTAACTGTAAGTGGTATTCCTGTTACTACCAACACGGCTGCATTCAATGATGAAGCCAAAGGCAGTGAAATTACAGTATACAGAGGTTTTACAGAAGCTGGTAGTAAAACATTGATTGAACCGCCTAGTAGAAAGTTTACTGGAATTGTTAACAATGTAGGATTCAAAGAAACTTGGTCACCACCCAACAGCACATTTACAGTGGTTTTCCATTGTATCAATCGTTTGGGTTTGATGCAAGGACGCACCGCGGGACGTAGAACAAATGACACTGATATGAAACGTTTCTATCCAAATGATACAAGTTTTAAACGTGTAGCACAGATTAGAAATTCAAACTTCAACTTTGGATCTCCAAACCCTGCACCAAAATATGGGACAAGTTATTAATGAGTTTTTTTAGTAATCTATTCAAAGGAATCAGCACAGTTAGCAGTGCCATAGGCAACATTGGTAGTTTTTTTAATAATCCAGAGCCTGCAAAGCCCACATTCAACAGCATGCTACCTTCAATAATACAAACAATTGGCAGTGGACTTATGCTGCGCAAACTGTATCAAAGTGATCAAAAGCAAACCAACTCACCAACACCAGCAAACAGTGATCCAGATGGCAAAACAGGCGTTCCAATCAATCTAGACAAGCCTGACGAAGGTGTAAGACTACAAGCAACTGCTGATCCTTCAAATCGTATACCCATTGTATACGGCGAAGCATACACACAAGGCAAACTTGTAGATGTAGAAATGGGCAGTGACAACAGAACAATGTATTATGTTATGGTGTTCAGTGAAAAGACAGGCAACAAGATCAATGGCAGTGCCTCTGCATTTAGTTTTCTAGATGTTTATGTAAATGGAATGAGATGTGTTTTTCGTGCAGATGGTGTTACAGTTGATTATATACAAGATAGAAATGATTTCCAAGACAACAGTGTCAGTGGATTGACGGAGTTCTATTGCTATGCAGGCAACAGCACCAGTCACGTGCAGGTAGGCGATTTTTTATTAGGCAGTGGCACTACTCCAGCATATTCAGTTATGCCCAGTTGGACCAGCACAGATGCTATGAATGACTTGATTTTCTTAGTGGCTAAATTAACATATGCACCAAGTAAAAATCAAACAAGCTTGCCCAGTATCACAGTGCATCTAAAAAACAGTATGGATGAACCAGGCGATGTGTTGTATGATTATATGACAAACAGTCGCTATGGAGCAGGCATACTACAAACGGAGATCTATGTATCATGAACAGTTTACAACAACTTAACAGTTTCAGCACTGAGCAAATAAATTACACTGACGATAGGCCTTTTGGTGTAAATGCATACACAAATGGATTGCCTACAACCAATACAGAAGTAAGAGCAAGTATTCCAGTTGATTTTTCAAACTTTGGTGTAATTATAAAAAGTATCTTTTCTGCTGATGATACTACTAGTGATCATCTAACACTAACATTTGATTTTACTGGTGCTATTGCGCCAACGGTAACTTGGCCTACAGCACCAAATGCAGTTCAATTCAGCGAACCTACACCAGGTATTTTTGTTGCAACTAAAATTCAAACCACAGGAGACTATCAGTTTATACTGGACAGTGTAGAAATATTAGCCACCCAACAAAACGTAGATTTCAGTTATACAGTTAGTGTAAGTTGGCCAGGAACAACATATACTCAACAATTTGATGCAACTGCAATCGTCGCTGAAGGATTCAACCTAACAGTTAATAGAAGTTTTACAGAAAATACAACACAAACAGATTTGTTTGACATTGGTGGTGATGCAGAGTTTGTTCCAAGTGTTGCTGAATATGTTGGACAAGATCTAAAACTAGTGTTAACCACTACAAACATTACACCAGCGCCCTATCAGGTAATGCAACCCAGTAGATTGATTGCACCAGGTGCTAGTTATCCATATGCAACCAGCATTGAAAAAACAGGAACACCTGCTGAAATCAACAGTTGGTTATCAGACGGCATTGGTTTTATACCTGAAAGTGGCACTAGCGATAATCATACTGTAAATTGGGAAATTCAAAACCCTCTTGGTAGCGAAGTTTTTGACAGTGGTGAGTTTACAGTAGCAGGAACTGCTAGAATTACACCATTGGCAAGTGAAGGCACCTATACCTATAACTATAATGGCTTTGATACTTATTCTGAACTAGACATCACTGAAGAAATGCGATTGTATTGCAACGCAGATATACTACTAGTAGGCGGTGGTGGTGCTGGTGGTCAGGCACAGAACTCCAGAAGTTCTGGTGGTAGTGGTGGTAGTGGTGGTGTTGCTTATGTAAGAAGCGCATATTTGTTTAGTGTAACTGACGCTCAAGTTCCAGGTGGATATGGAACTGAAAATTCACCACAGTTTAGAATATCTGTAGGTCATGGCGGATCCACAACCAGCAATGCTGGTGAAGTTGGATGGAGCACTAGTTTGACATATTATGCCAACGGAACTTGGAACAATTTTATTATGAACGCCACTGGCGGAGGTGGCGGCGGTGGTGGATTTTCTACGTTAAATGGTGGCCTTGGCGCATGGGGTGGCGGTGGTGGCGGTGAATTTAACGGCACAACTCTATCTACAGGTTTAGGCGGCAACCATATACAGTTAAACAGTTTTAGCACTTACCTAGGAAATTACTTTGGAGAAAATCTAATCAAAAACAGAAACGCAAACAATTTCTATATTAGAACAGAAGCTGGCGGAACTGGCACAGGTTATGGTTTCAGTGATCAAGGATGGGCAGGCTCAGGTCCAGCATACATGTATAAGGGACCTAATGCAAAAATTGTAACATATGGCACTACAGATTATACAGAACCTGGTATATATGATGCTACTTGGCAGGGCTATACACCAGGCTATGACAGTGATATCACAGGAACAACTGTAACATACGGCGACAATGGCGGTAGTTACAGTCAAGGTGATGCAGATGGAAATAGAACGGCAGTATCGCCAACCAATGGCGGAAATGGCACAGCAGTAATTAAAGTGAAGGCAGCAATTGCCTAAACTCCAGTGTAATTAAAGTAAAGGCAACAATTATCTACCCTCCAGTGTAATTAAAGTAAAGGCAACAAGATGACAGTATTATCAACAGTTAATAGAAGTAAAATAAATGGTGTGATTGACACTAGCAAAAATGTTATGGCTAATATTGAAAATATTGCCAACAGCAGTCAGAGTTGGGTAACCTATGATATTACACAGGGTAAATGGAGTGTGGTAATCAATCAACCAGGCACCAGCACACACAGTTTTGATGATTCAAACATAGTTGGCGAAGTTGATTTAGTAACAACACAACTTGATAGACTATACAATGCTGTTGAAGTGCAGTATCCAGACAATGATCTAGAAGATTCCAACGGTTTTGTTAGAGCAGAAATGTTGCCACAGGATCTACTGCAAAATGAACCTGAAAATGTTTTGAGATTGACCTATCCACTGTTAACTGAACAAATACAAGCACTGAATTTGGGTCTAACTGAATTAAAACAAAGTAGACTGGACAAGGTTATAACATTTGTTTCTGATTATACCGCTTATGGTATTCGTGCAGGCGACATCATTGACGTTACAATAGACACCTACAACTGGACAAGCAAACTGTTTCGTGTTCTACAACTAGAAGAAGTAGACAGAGCAGATGGTTACATTGATATTAGAATCACTGCAAATGAATACGATGACACTATATACACACATGATCTAAGTAGATACACACTCAGCAATGAAGATGGTATTTTTGGATTAGGCGACATTGGTGCAATGGATGCACTCACAGTTACACTAACAGAAGCAGATCAATTGCCACACATATTGATTGAAAGTGCATTTAACACTGCTGGTGCACCAGTAACTGGCGTTGAAATTTGGGCATACCCTGTAACTGATCCAAATGAAATTGCAAATTGGACACTGTATCCAGACGATGAACGTAATTATAGATTGTTAACTACCAAGTTCAGTGTTGATGAAACATTTGCTCTAGGCGCTGACTTTGAACATACAATTTATGATCTAGGTCCAGGCAATTGGTTGATTAAAATTAGACCCATCAATGCACAAACAACAGGTCCATTTACTACACCAGGAGCACTAACAACATATGAACCTAATGTTGCCGCTGGTGTTGCTGATGATGTGTTTGACAATATCAACAACAACATTGGCACTCTTCCAGTTATTGCTTTTAATAGAACACAAACTTGGACTGGTTTACCAACAGACACTACAGCACCACCAACACCAGGTTCTCCACCAACCCAGAGATTTTTCCCAGTTACTCCAAGCAATTGGGAATTTATACCCCAAGTAACTGGAAATTACAATATTGTAATGATAGCAGACCAAGATACTAGTGGTGCAAGAGGCGGCCGCGGTAGTTTTTGGAACGAAGTAGAAGATCAAGTAGGTGCAAGTATAATTTTATATGATGAAGCATCATCATCTACAATTGCTTTTCAAGGTAGCGGTGGAGTTGGAGCATTTTACTGGACTGACTTTGCATTGACGTTTTCAGCAAATTTAACTGCTGGTGTTGCATATGGTTTACTCCCTGCATATGCTGCATATACAGGGAGTAACGTAGGCCAATCTATGGGTTGGACAATAAACGTTACAGTGAGTTTGGCACCCTAATAAACCAGGTGCCAATAAATACTAGTAGCAACACTGCCATAGTGGTGTTGACAGCAACCATAGGAGCAAAACAATGGGTAATGGAGTATTAACCTTCGCACAATTTGTAGGAGGGGCAGATCAGCTCATCCTAAAACAAGACTTTCCCAGCAGTCAAAGCAGTTTGATTTACAACTATAATCAAGACATCTCAGGATGGACATTTGAAGCAGACTATCAAGTGATAGTTGTTGACAGTGTAGCGTATGATCGTTACACAGGTGAACCCAACTTCGCAAATTCAACAGTGATTGGCAGTTTTCCAAAAGCAGAAATTTCAGGACCAACAGCACCTGTTGTCCAAGACGCAGCAACAGGGCTTGTTAAGTTTACAATACCCTCAGGTATGTATACTGGTCCACTTTACCCTGACGCACGTAAAAACGTGCCTATCGCAGTGTTGGGCTTTACGTGGACAACAGCGGATACCCCTACCCAGACAGCAACACATCGCTGGGCAGTAGTCCAAAGTTATGAACCAGATGTAACCATTGGCGATCCTACAACTGATCCCAATTACACAGCACTAGCAACATAAGGAAAGCACAATGGTAAAAATTACAAACGCCAGCACTCTAATGCCCACCAGCATTACAGTAGTTGAAGACAACAGTATTGTAAAACTAACTAGCACACCCCTCAACGTAAGTGTCAACACTGGTGTAGTTACACTACAAACTAGTGGTATTAGCAGCATCAACGGAGATGCAGGACCTGTTGTTGTTCTAGATACAGATGACATCTCAGAAGGTGCGATCAATCAATACTACACAGATGCTAGAGCAGATGCTAGAGTTGATTTACAAACAGGTGCTAACTTAGACCTAAGTCAAAAAACAACCACAGATTTAACAGAAGGCACAAATCTTTATTATACAGATGGTAGAGTTCAAACTGTAATCAACACCAACACTGCTGGTTTTATTACAGCAAGTTCAACTGATACATTAACAAACAAAAGCGGCAACATTTCACAGTGGACAAATGACGCAGGTTACATAACCACAGAAACAGACAGCCAAACATTGAGTTTTGCTAATCCTGACTTGACTATTTCAAACGGCAACACTGTTGACTTGAGTGCACTAACACCAACAAGTTTAGCATGGAGTGCAATCACTGGCACACCAACTACCATTGCTGGATATGGCATTACAGATGGTTACACTGATGCTGATACTCAGGTAGTTATTGACACCAACACTGCTGGATTTATTACCAGTGCTGCTCTATCACCATACTACACCAGCGCACAAGTAGATGCGCTGCCAGTGAGCACGTTCACTAATGATGCTGGTTACTTAACCAGTGAAACAGACAGTCAAACACTCAGCTTTGTATCACCTAACTTGACTATCAGCAATGGCAACACAGTAGACTTATCAGCACTAACACCAACCAGTGTTGACTGGACCACAGTTACCAATACACCAACAACACTAGCTGGTTATGGCATTACAGATGGTTATACAGATGCTGATGTTGATACACACTTAAACACAGCAACAGCTACAACAGGTGAAGTGTTGAGTTGGACTGGCACAGACTATGACTGGATAACACCAGCAGGTGCTAACCCATTTGATCAAGACCTAAACACAACTGATTCACCCACTTTCGTTGAAGTAACTGCTGATGAATTCATTGGCAACTTGCGTGGTGCTAACTTGATGAAATCACAAGCAGGTGAAGCACTTAGTAAAGGTGATGTTGTATACATTTCAGGTATCAGTGGAAACACTCCAGTTGTAAGCAAAGCAGATGCAAATGATGCTGCTAAAATGCCAGCAGTTGGTTTGGCAAATGCCACTGTTAATCTTAACGCAAACGTAGATGTGCTGACATTTGGTCAGATCACAAACATTGACACAACACAAAACATTGGTGGCACTTGGGTTGAAGGCGACAGCTTGTATGTAAACACCACAGCAGGCCAACTTACAAAAACACCTCCAACAGGTGAAGGCAGTCTACTACAAAAGATTGCTAAAATTGAAAAGGTTCATGCCAGCACAGGTTTGTTGTTGATACAAGGTGCAGGTAGAACAAACGCTACACCTAACTTGAATGACGGCAACATATTCCTAGGCAATGCCAGTAACCAAAGTGTTAGCGCAAGTCTAGACACCAGTGTAGGTGCTGCGGGTTACATCAAGAACGTTGTAGAAGACACCAGCCCACAACTTGGAAGTAGTTTAGATGTAAACAACTTTGCTATCATCAACAACAGCAGCAATCCTTACTTCTACTTGGGTGACACAGGCAACTTGATTCCTGCTACACACGCATTAGGTGCTTGGAGAAGCAAAAGCATCACAGGTTATACTGGTGCAACACGCCCTTGGTTCAACGGTGATGTTAGTAAGCTAACACTGGGCAGTGACGTAACTGGCAGTAATGGTAGAATAGTAAACAACTATTCAGCTGCTACACTTGATCTAAACAGTTTTGATTTAACCAGTTCAGGCGTTACACGTGGTTTGCACACTTGGTTAGCACAATCACCTACAATTCAAAACACAGGTGGCACTGCCAGCACACTAGCACAAAACAGAAACATCTTAGTTCAAGGTATGTTCCTAGAAGGTTCAAATGTAACTGTAAACGAAAGTTCAAGCATTTATGTTAACCAGTTTTATGAAGGTGATGACGGCACTGGCACAATCACAAATGCTTATGGTTTGTATATTAGAGATGGTGGCACCAGTGGAGCAACTGTTGTCAACAAACACAGTATCTACAGTGATGGTGCAAATTCACCAATGTATCACGCAGGTCCAATTACCATTGGTGCATAC
>Ga0206131_10008368_pt1 | contig 10181 bp, 9 predicted proteins | sample Helgoland_Spring_FD_148636 | JGI IMG/M metagenome (GOLD analysis project Ga0206131, IMG submission 148636) | Pelagic subsurface seawater microbial communities from Kabeltonne, Helgoland, North Sea - Helgoland_Spring_Bloom_20160517_1 | ecosystem: Environmental > Aquatic > Marine > Epipelagic ... | reverse complement strand
AGATGTCCATTCAAGAGCATTAGGAGAGACAAAATCCTTTGATGGATTATCTGCTACATAACAGAATTGATCACATGTGCTATATTTTTTCATGATAGACATAAATCTTAGGTTGTCTGGCTTTATCGAATTCCATTCTTCAGATATATATAAAGGTATCTTTTTAAGGCCTAATGACTGCACTTTTAATCGTTGACTAATAGAGTAACCATCTGTGAGAATTACAACATATTTAAAGTCACTTAATGCTGATTTAATAAAATTTTTAGTTTCTAATGTTAATTCAATATCTGGTTTATGATAACGATACATCATAATAAATGACACCTTAATCGAAACAGGTAATTTCAAAATATTAATCAATTCTAAATAGATATCTTTTATACCTTGATCTCTTAATTCTAGTAATTTTCCATTTAAGTTTATATCGTAAAGTCTTAAAACTTGATCTTCAATATATTTTAAACCAGAGGTTTGATAATCATACTCTTTATAAAGAGTGTCATCTAAATCTAAAACTAGACACGTGTTTTTAGGATTTATAATCATTAACAAAAACATTTGAATCATATCTTAACATCAGCAAATTATCCACCCAATCATCTACAAAGTTTATATTTTCATTTAAAATATATTCTTGGATTATCATTTTTGGAAAATTAGCACCTGCCGCATAAGATAATGGGTACCCACCACCAAACCTAGGATTTATCTCTATAGCTTTAAACGATTTTTCTTTTAAATTAACAAATAATTGTAAATTAATACAACCTCTAACTCCTTTTAAATTATACAATTTATCTTTTAAATAATCATAAACAATACCTTTTGATGTTACTCCTTTGCTTATCTCTCCTGCTCTGGTTTCGATTCTTAATCTGGGTACTAATGATTTTAACTTCCCAAATTTATCAAAATAAATATCAACTGTATATTCATCATAACTTTTTGGAACATATTCCATGAACATATTTTTAGGATTATCAAGAATATCTGCAGTTAACATAGACTTATTATTTAAAGCAAATGCTCCAATACTACAGCTGCCATCATGTGGTTTTACAAAACAAGGGTAGATTAAATTTTTTTTATCATAGATATCTGGTGTTTTAATATTGATTTTTTTTAACAAAGCAGTAGTAAGAATTTTATTTCCACAAGCTTCAATTAAAGATATATCAGATATTATTATATTTATACCAAGCTTAAGAAACTCTTCACGATGTTCTGCTAAAATCAATAATTCTGTATCAATAGTAGGAATAATCAAAACAATCGAGTTGTCACCACATATCTTTTTTAAAAAACTTATATATTCTTTACTTGTAACTCTTGGTGCATGAAAATAAAGGTCAGCAACTTTACAAGCAGATGATAGTTCTGGATTAACATCGGTACAAAATACTTTTGACTTTTTGTTTAATTTAGCACATTCTATTTTGAACGAATTAACTAGCTCAACCCTCCTACCAGCTGAAGTTATAAGTATATTGTTCATTTTTTGGTTCCCTCGAATGGTGGCATGGTAGCAACATCTTTTGCAGAAACCCCATCACGCATGATTACTTTTTTTATTGTTAAAAATAATATTTTTATATCTAGCCAAATTGATTGATTATCAACATACCACACATCCAAGTCAAATTTTTCATCCCAACTAATCGCATTTCGTCCATTAACCTGTGCCCAACCGGTAATTCCTGGCTTAACTTCATGACGTCTAGATTGCTTTTCAGAATATAAAGGGAGATACTCCACTAATAGTGGTCGTGGTCCCACTAAACTCATTTCTCCTTTGAGTACATTCCAAAAATTAGGCATTTCATCTAAACTAGTTGATCTTAAAAACTTTCCAAATCGAGTTAATCTATTATTATCTGACAGCAAATCACCACTTGCATCTCTCTTCATTGTCATAGACCTAAATTTAATCATATTAAAAATTTGTTTATTTAAACCTGAACGACGTTTCTTAAAAAGTACTGGTGAACCAAGCTTAATCTTAACCAGCAAGGCGACTAAGATATATATCGGTACTAAAATTGGCATAGCTAGTAAAACTAAAGTTATATCAAATACACGTTTCATTTTTAAGTCTTCGCCCTTTTAAAAATCATATTTAACAATCTTTTTAAATAATAATAAGGTGTCAATAAACTATTTTTATATCTATATTGAGATTTCATATCAACAGAAGAAGGAAAGATACCTAGAAAAAAATCATTCCATGAGTCATATAGGAGACTTACAAAAATAATATACCCTATCTTATTCCACTTATGAGCATCTGGCTCAAAAATTCCCACTTTAATTAACCAGAGTTGCATTACTTTAATCTTTAATGCATTTGGTTTAATATTTTTTAAAATATTTTCAGGTATAGGTGTGCCAATTAAATCTTTTGCCATTGATAAAGAAATATACACAGCTGTTTTTGTCTTTAACTCTGTTACCATTTTTTCAAAAATTTTCCAGTCAATTTTTTGTATTGAAATTATACGATCAACATCTGTATGAAGTCTAAATCCTGGTGCACGAACAAAAGTGTGTTTTGCGGTATGAAGACAAACTTGTAGTAGATTATCTTCTGGAGAAAGTAGACGAACATTTGAACCTTTAATAGAAATTGATCTATCAACTAATTCATCAGCTTTTGGTTCTTGTTTGGGCTGTATCCATCGTCCAGCAATAGGCCTCCATTGAAGTTCAAACCATAAATGTTCACCATTTTTTAACTGAACCGAATATTCAGCTCCACCACCCTGCTCTGCTGCTTCAATATTATCTTCTTCAAATTCATAACGAAATTTAAGTTTATAACCATTTTTGACAAGAAGATTATGTGCCTCTCTAAATTGAGTCTTTCTAACAAGAACGTCCACATCTCCCATTGGACAAGAACCAAAATGAGGGTACATTCCCAAAGTAATGCCACTATTTTTAAGTGCTAATAAAGGTATATTATGATTAGCTAAAATATCAGCTACTTTATTAAGCTCATCCATATAAGAAATTATTTTATTTTCTATTAACTTATATTCTTTGCTCCAGTGATCTAGAAGTTTATCTTTTTCTATACAAATACTTAGTGCGTGTGCAACTATTGAAACAACTCCGTTAAGTTGTGCTGATTTAAAAACTAAATCATCACCAAGCTCAATATAAAGATCTTTTATTGTTTTTTTTTCTAAAAAATCACAATGCCTGACACAAAGGCAAATTAATCTCTCTACTTTACTTACATTAAATTTCATATTCAATTTATTACAGATAAAATTTCTTGATTCAATTTCTCAGTACAAATGTTACGCGAAAAATTAGCTACAGCTGATTTTCGAGCATTCTGCTTAAGCTCATTTAATTTTTTTTCATCTATAGCTAAATCTTTTATAGTAATAGCTAATCTTTTTGGGTTTTTTGGCTCAACAGTCATACCACAACTAGAATTTTGGATAATTTCGGACACATCATTTTCTCCTTTACAGATACCGATTATTGCAGCACCAGCAGCCATATAATAGACTATTTTACTTGGCAGCATAAGTCCTTCAGCACCATCATCTAGAGATACTAACGCTATATCTGCTAAAGTCATGGTGTATGGTAACTTCGACTCAGGTTGAAATGGTAATATTTGAAGGTTAGTTAAATTATTCTTCACCTGGAATTCTAAAGCATCTTGCCATTTAGCACCTGCACCAATTAACAAAAACATTATGTTTTTCTCATCTTTCAAAATTTTTGCAGCTTGAAGAATACTATCCATGTCATGGCTAACTCCCATATTACCTGAGTATAAAACTGTTAACTTGGAACCTTTAGTGAGTTCAATTAAAGGATTTTGAAGTATATCAATTGGTTTGATTTTACTGGTATCAACCCATGGAGAAACAACACCTACTCTTCCTAATTTGCTTTTTTTAACATTAAATTTTTTAGATAGGTTTTGTGCCATAACAGTACCTATTGTGTATACAGCAACAGATCTCTCCCAGAGCATTCTATTTATGAAACTCCACATCTTAACAATAAATGAGTTTTCCTTCAATACACCGAAGCTAATTAAAGTATCTGGATGGATATCATACACTAATACTACATATCGAGTCTTCTTTAAGATGCTAATAAATAAAACAAAAAAACCCAAGAAAGGAGAGTTTGATACGAGAAAAATTATTGTACTTTTATCACACTTTAACATCTGCCAAAATGCAATTAAAGAATAGCTCATCCAAGAAAATACTCTAGATAATTTTGATCTTCTATTGTACGTAGGTGCCTCACGAATTTTTAATTTACTTGAAGAAAAATCCATCATTAAAGTATCTTTATGACCAGTCAGAAGAATACTATTCCCAGGCATCTTCTTAGATAGGTCTTCTGCCAATTCTCTAAATAACGGACCAGCCATTTGATTTAAAAAAAGGATCTTAGATACATTTGACATATTAATATTTAATATCATTAATTGATGTATTTTACATCAGGAAGCTTAACTTGAAAATCAATCTTAAACATTGGTTGATTCTGGATGGCTCAATCTTTAAGCTTTTTTATGAATTAACCAATTCATTTTTTTAAATTCTTTCAACCAAAGGTCTAAACCATTGTCTTTATTGATTAGATTTGGAATGTTTAACTCTGATAGTCTTACTATTAAATCTTCCATAAGAAAGATGGTCAATTCACATTTTGATAATCTAAAATCATCTGTTTTAATGCACCAGTTCCAAGATAAATCAGCACCATCAAGAATGGTTTTTATTTTCTTGGCTAAGCCTTTTGGTTTTCTGCAATCAGTAGCAAGAACTAAAGGGTCATAAAAGATTGATCTTTTTTCTGTATATTCCCAATCAATTAAATACAATTCACTATTAGTATTACCAACCAAGATATTTCCTAGCTGTAAGTCACCATGAGATTGCACTAGATCAATTGTATGGTCTTGAAAATTTTTCACTGTCTCATTTAATAATATGAAAACATCTCTTATCTCTTTTTTATCAAATTTTGTATATATCTCAGGTAATTTTGTAATAAGATTATCACAAGTTTTGTATAAAGATTTTACATAATTTTTTATATCAATTTTAATTGTGGTTTCACTGTATAATTTTAACAGATTTTTTTTTACATCTATTAAAACCTTATCTTTTATATTTTGGTTATCTATTCGGTTAAATGGCAAAGCACTTACTTGCGATTCTTCAAACCATAAACTTTGAGAATCTACATTTAATAACTTAGGGATTGGTAAAAATTTATATTTTTGTCTTAAATCAATTTCATTCCCAATAGATTGAGAACTAAACCCTTCTTTCAAAATTACTCTACAGGTTAAAGTTTCAAGATTAATAATTCGTATAGATTGATTGCCTGGAACTATGCAAACTTTATCAAGACTCTCGATCCATGGGCTAACACTAACAATAGTTTTTGCAAACAAGTGTTCAAAATAAGTACTAATAGAAAGTTTTATATAAATTTTTTGTAAAAAACGTCTCACTAAATTTGGGTTATATTCATATTCAGATACGATCAATTTAAGTTTTGCCCGATCAATATTCTTAGAATAGATGACGTTAAGTTTATGATTAGTTAAAAGAAAATTAGAATCTTTTGCCTTATTTCTCCAATTTACAGTTGCTGAAATATTAAATACTTCGAATAGATATCGAGCAAAACTTCTCTCAAAAATTTTAGCAAAATTTTCACGTTTTAGTAATGAATCAAGGCGCATTATTAGCTTTTAACATGGGAAAAATTTTTTTTTTTATAATTTCAGCAGTTAATACTATTGTGTCATCACCGTTAATCTCTACCCAATCGTCAGCATCAAATAATTCTGATAATTTATACATATCTAAACGCTGTTGTAAGACTTCTTTAGAATCTGGAAATGGTTCATTCTTTAAATTTGAACGATATATTGAGTTTTCAACTGATAAAGTAAATAAAAAACAAAAATCAGGTTTTGGGAGTGTTGTTGTTAGCAATTTCCATAGCCACATTTTATTAAAATTACTTTTTGGAAAATTTAAGGAAAAATCTATATATGTATCACCTAGATATCGATCACAAATAATAACCTTACCTAAAAAAGATTTAATCCTAATTATAATGGCATATAAAAACAGAAGATCTAGCATGGCTATTACTAACCATAGATATACAATAAACGAGTTGGACATAGCTTTTTGTTTTTCTTTACCTCTTCCAACTGGAATCATTTTTTTACCCAAAATAATACGCAAAAAATTTTTAAGTAACTCAAATCCAGGAGTATAACCACCACGCAACCACAAAGATTGTGCAGTGACACCTTGAGACAAGAATTCTTTTTTTAGAAGTTCAATTTGAGTACTTTTTCCAGCACAGTCAACACCACTAAATACTATGATCATTATTTTTTAACCTATGATTATTAATTGCATCATTATAAATTTTAATGAGCTCTTTACTTTGTTTAAAAGAATTTACATTCTGTTTAATATATTTTATGCCGTTGTTTCCCATTTGTTTTGCAATCTCATTATCATTTAGAAAATATTTAATAGCTTTTAGAAAAGCACTATCATTTTTATAATCTACTAATTTTCCACCTAAAGAAGAATTAATAAGGTCTGGCAAACCACCTAAATTTGAAGAAACTATTGGAGTGCCCACAGATAACGATTCTAGTGCTACAGTCGGATAGCTATCACCACATTGTGATGGTACAACTGTTACAACTGCTTTTTTTATAATATTAAGTGCTTCAATGTTATCTAATCTACCAAAAAAGTTTACATGATTAAATTTATTGTCAGTACACATCTGTTTTAACGAATTAAACTCGGGGCCATTACCTAAGATATTAATATTACAATCAAGATTTCTTATGAGGTAATCAAGAACCCTTGAACCTTTAGCAACAGATAATCTTCCAGCATAAACAATACCATCTCTTTGTAGCCATGACTTATCAAGATCAAATTCAGATAATACGTTAAATCCATTATTTCTAACAACAATTTTTTTTTCAGGAAAACTTGATTTAACGTGCTGTTTTTTTGTAAATTCCGATACAGCTATAAAGCATGAAACATATTTAACTAAAAAACCAAACTTACGAACAATAAAATTATTTAAGAATAAAAAAAAACTAATAAATTTGCCGTGTCCACAACCTCTTTTAACTCCTAACCAACCGTAAGTTCCAACACAGTCATCACAAAAAGTATTGTTTCTAAAATAACCACCTTCTAAACATAACCATCGTCCATTGTGTAATGTTTGCACTATAGGTGAGCCCATAATATAAGAAGCAGCTATTGCCGAAAAACTTAAATATGGAACAACTGTATGAAAATGAACAATATCAGGTTTGTGTGTGTGAATGGCTGACTTAACTATTTTATAATTATAAGGTGACCATATAAGTCCAAAAAAATTTTTAATGATAGAGATCCAGCCAGAAGTTGGTATTTTTATCTGTTTATAAAAAACCTGCACACCAGCTTTTTCCAAAAATTGAATATCATTATTAATTACAACATCTTCACCTGAAATTAAGTTTGTGTTAAGTCGGCTCTGAATAATTAAAACTTTCATGCAGTAATATTTTTAAATTTAGCTATCACTTAAATGACCTCACAGTTTTAATATAAAGACCATATATAAAAACCAATAATGCCTTTAATGAGCCAATGAGTATCCTTCGTCTTCTATATGCATTAATGATTCTTATTCTTAATCCATAATAGATTAATTTGAAAGATTGATTTCTTGATAAATAAGTAATTAGTACTTCTTGTAAATTATGATAATTAAACTTATCAACACCTCTTAGCCATAGGTCATAATCTTGTGCTCTTAGACATCTTGTATCGTAACCACCTAAATCATTTATAAAACTAGATCTCATCATAACACTGGAATGAAAGAAAGGATTTATTTTTTCTATACTACTTGCAATAACGTTGTGATTTTGTGGTTTATGGACAATTTTTTTATCACCATCACTAGTCGCAACTTCTGCAGCAGTTCCTAAAACATCTATTTCAGGGTGCTTCTCAAGATATGTCAATTGAGCCTCTAATCGACCTGGATATGCAATATCATCGGCATCTATTCTAGCAATATACTTAGTGTTACAGTTTTCAATGGCTTTATTGAGACTATAAGCTAGTCCTTTGTTAGTTTTATTTACAATATATGTAATTCTTTCATCTATTTTTTGGTAATGGTTAATCACTTTTTGTGTATCATCAGTGCTACCATCATTAACCAATATTAAAAACCAAAACGGATAATTTTGATTTAAAATACTCTCAATTGCATTTGCTAATTTATGTTCTTCATTAAATATAGACATTACAAAAGTAACATCAGTTTTTAACTTTATATCAGTATTGATTTTCATAAATTCGAATTTTTATGAATTGAATGAATCATCTTTATTTTCAAATATAAAATAAGTTAATGCAAAAAAATATCCTAAACTTATAAATCCAACAACATCTAGCATAAAATGACCGTTGTTATGGAATAAGGCATTCAATTGGTATGAAATAATAGAGAGTATAGAGCCAAAAATAACCCCTTTTGGTAGAGTGGTATTATTAAATTTTCGATGTTTCATAAGTAATCTTATTAATGTTAAATAAAAACCAATGATAAAAAAAATACCTAGTGATCCAAACTTTGAAAACAAATTAAGCATATACATGTGTGAACTATATTCTTCTGTAGCAAACCAATAAAGCTGATCATTCCATCTATCAATTAGTAAATTAAATGAAAAAAGTATTTTATCATCAGAAATATACTTAAATATTATAAAGGGTATTAAAGTCATTAGAGGCAAGGTAATCAAATTAAACCTTGGTTTTAAAAGAAAAATGTTCAAAAATATAACTGAAGTTAAAGAAGTCAGGATAGCACCTCTTTGCATTGATAATAAAGATCCAATTATTATTAATAACATTAAAAAATTAGATTTAATACTTTTTGAAGATGTGGCTTGAAAAACTGGTAAAATATGAGGGTACAAAATAGGAATAAAAGTTGCTATGAAATAGCCGTATGGCACAGGATATCCAAAAGTACCTGATGATCCTTTGTCTGAAACAATCCTTATACAATCAAATTTGGTAATATCACATTCATCTATTCCTCTTTGGAATCCATCAAAAAACTGTAAATCAAAAAAAAACTGTATTATAGAAAATACTGACTGGATAATAAATAAAAAAATTATTAATTTAATAAAAGATGTTATGTTTTTTCTAAATCCATAAAATATAATGGTTGCAACTGCTAGTCCAGCTAACAGTGTTAAAGCTCTCCTAATATCTTGTAAATTAAAGAGATTAAACAAAGCTAAAGAAGAACATAATATAAATAAATAAATATACATATATTTTAAACTTGGATTGTTTAAATTTAATATAAAGTTTGTGTAGCGAAATAAGAATGGTAAAAATAAAGCAATTATCCACATCCAGATTGGTTGGCCAAAAATCTTCTGTTGTTCAAGAAATCCCTGAAGCACAAGAGACAAAACTAAAACAAAGCACATTATACCATGTAATTTATCTATTCTTATAATAAAAAGACTATCTTTTAGTTGCAATTACATATCCTCTATTTTCGTGTGCTAAGACTTCTAATCTTGTATAATTATGACTTGAGCAAATCTCGTCGACTGCTCTAACTAACCCTGGAAACTGATTTTCATTATAATCATCAAAAATAATAATATCACCTGAAAATTGAAAACTTTTTATTTGATTAAACTCAAACATTACATCATCATAGGTGTGTGAACCATCAAGAAATGCAATATGCACCCTTTCAGATAATACTCTTTTTAATGTTATTTTAGTATCTCCCTGACAAAAAATTACATAATTTGAAAGAAGTTTTTGCCAAGGTTTTAAAAGTTCAGACCTTGTCAAGGGACCATCATGATCGTCTATACAATTCCAAACCATCTTCTTATTATGAGGCAACACATCAAATGTTAAAATACGTGCAGGTCTACCCTGTTCTTCTAAAGCCTTAGACATGCATAGTGCTGAAAAACCTCTAGCTGTACCTGTTTCCCAAATAGTAATCATTGGAACAGTTTCAATTGAATTCTTATTAATCCAGTTAGCAATTGTAGTAAAAACAACTCTACCATGTTGCCAGTTTAG
>Ga0206131_10008366_pt1 | contig 10182 bp, 18 predicted proteins | sample Helgoland_Spring_FD_148636 | JGI IMG/M metagenome (GOLD analysis project Ga0206131, IMG submission 148636) | Pelagic subsurface seawater microbial communities from Kabeltonne, Helgoland, North Sea - Helgoland_Spring_Bloom_20160517_1 | ecosystem: Environmental > Aquatic > Marine > Epipelagic ... | reverse complement strand
GAAAGAAAAAAGTTAACCCACATTATCTTAAAGAGTCACTACAGGAGTTCCCATAAGAAGTCGAAAAAAACACGTCCGAAAGGACGAAAAAAAATTTTTCGGTAATCCGGCATCAGAGAGATTTACAGACAAATAAGCAAAATAAAACCCCCAAACCGAAGAAAGGAGGTTAAATTTATAAAAGTAACAAACTTACGCTCTAACAAGCAAAGTCTTATCACGAAGGATATATCCGAAGAAACCAAATGACCCCAACATAATAGGTACCATAATTCCTGTACCACCCATCATAGAAAGATGCATGACCACAGCTCCCGTCATAATGGAACCCAAAAGAACGGAACCATACAAAGAAGTACGGGGGTATACAAACAAAGCAACACCAAGAACTTCAAGAACACCTACCATAGTAAGGTAAGGGGTTAAGTTCATAAATGTAAAATTGTTTACCATCTCTTCTGTACCGATAATTTTAGAGAATCCTCCCATTCCCAACATGATTGCGACAAACGCAGTAAATAACCAACCTAAGTTGACAAGTGTTAAATATTTTTTCATAATATATGTTTTTAGTTTATATAGTATAAAAACATACACAAACATAGTCAAGGGGAGTATGAAGAAATTAACCTATGATAACCCTTCCAAATCCTCAATTTCCTTAATAACACTGTCGATATTAAAATTGGGACCATTAGAAGTAGGTATCTGAAAATGAGTGGTACCCCTACCCTTGAGTACGTACAACATATCCTTAATTTGTGAGAGATTATTCATATGATAAAAAGTAAAATAATATATATAAAATTAAACCATTTTATATATATACCATAAGAACTTACTCTTAGAAGATTTCTTACAATCCTTAACATTGAAATTTAATTCCTTACCGTTTTCAGAAGTAAGGAAATCATTACAAAAACTCCTTATGAAATAACGATACTTTGAAGGGGAATCATCAACGTACCTACCGATGTTCTTGTCGAAGAACTTACCCGACCAATGAAGAGTACTATTATGAATGTAAAAAACTACCTCCGAATCCATACCCCTAAGACCATCACCCTCATTAAGAGGTTTACTCATATACATCAACTTGTCACCAACAAGTGCCCAATAAAAATCCTTACAAAAGAAATTAAAACCCCTAAGGTATTTATCACTCTCAACTTTAGTTAATAACATACAACAAAGATAAAAAATTATTTACTTTCCCCTATAGAAATGTGATTTAAATATAACCTGAAGAGAGATGAACATAATAAAAAAATACTGATACCATATAACCCATCATCATATGCATAACAAGATAAAATTAAATACAGTAAAGGGATTTCTAAAGTCCTTATTATATCACCCATATTACTTGACCTTAACTGTGATTTCTATAGGTACCGTAATGGTCTTCTCATATGAAGGGGAAATCCCTATGTCCCCATCGTAATCCACATAGGTAATCTCCACTTCCCCACCGTCAACAAGTACCTGAGATATAGGGGGGTAAATTCTTTTATAGTTATTTGTTGATGACCCTATGAATCCATAATCAGTGATTTGATTATTGTTTTGTGAATCACCTACTAACAAACAACCTGATGTATCCTCAGCAGTATTTCCAATATGAATTAAAATATACTCAAACCCTGGTACATCTCTAACCCATAACATCCCTTTATTAAAGTCTGAACCAAATCGTTCAGTATAGTTTTGATACATACCCCCTTCTGTTCTTAGAGTTATGTTATATGTTCCTGCCGGTACTCTTGTTTTACCAGATACTTTTTCATCTCTATACTCATCTTCCAAAGTATAAGATAGGAACTTACGTTTACCGTTGGTTACATCGAATAGTAATCCATTAGTTGATGTCCCCTCACTTGATATTCTTAGTACTTCTAATTTCATATGATTTATAATATTAAAACCGTTTATATTTGTCAAGTATTATTTGGAATAATGGATAATAAGTATTATATTTGTTACATGAATAAATTAACACTCCTCCTCCTATCTATTTTATTTTCTAATCTTACATACTCTCAAGTTATTGAGGTTAGTTATCAAGAGCAACTTGCTTTTGCTTATGTCGAATCAGAATCATTAATTAAGCAATGGAAAAATGATGAGGTGATTTGGGATGAGTACAGTTACGGTTACCCTCCTGGTGAAGGTCGTATAGTATATACTTTTGACTTTAATAATATGACCATCACTTTAGCGGATACCATCAACGGAGAGTATAAATTTCGTAGTGAGTATGAGATTATTGATATTATCAGCACATGGGATTCAGAAACTCAACATATGTCATGCGTTGCTGACACACCGATGGGAGATTACTTTTATGAGATTAATACTTTTGAAACAGAGGAAAGATGTCTTTTGATGAGCTGTACAAACGTTTACAAAAAGAATATTAGGAAACTACCCCACTTGGATTGGGATGTATACAATGTCGGAGTTGTTAGTACTAACCACGGAGAATTTAAAATCAAAGTTATTGAATAACAAAAAAGGACCCCTTAATTGAGGTCCTTTTTTAATTTATTTATATTAATTCTTATTGTGATTTCACGATAACTTATTAATTTGACCCCGTACAACATTTGCAAAATCATCTTTAAATGCTTTTAGATAACCTTCACCCTTTGGTTTTATATCGAGTTCACGACTATTTTCAACGTTGTCATTCCTCATCTGTCTCCTCTTAAAAAAGTTGTCTACGATATTAGAACGTTTTACAGTCGTATAACATGTATTGTCATTATCACATATCATTGCAACATTTTTTAGTAATTCCTCTAAAATATTTTTCATTTTAGCCTCAGATTTACTACCAGTAGATATCCCTTCCAAACCTGTTAATTTCTGATATAATAAATCGACTCTTCCTTGATAATCCAAAAACGTTTGTAAATCTTCCTCAGATTTAATTGCCGGAAGTTTAATCCCTGATTTTTTTCTATATTCATTTTCACCTGAATCCTCAGGTAGACTAGTCTGCTCATATAGATTCACATGTCCCAATTTTTTATCGACCATCTGTTGGAATTTTTCGTTCATCAACTTCATGCCCCCAGAGTGTTGCTCTCTTATAGAATTTTTTTCTTCCTCTGATATATTGTTTAATAAGTGTTTCATACTAATATTATTTAATTATAAATACTTCGTAATAGTAAAAAATTATAATTTTATACGCCTAATTCTGTAACCCTACCCATAATATACGATTTTTTTCTTTCCAATAATGCAATTTGACTAGTTTCACTTTCGTTCAAGTCAAACTTATTCATTTTAATTGCATTAATTTGATTCTCTAATCGATGATATTCATTTAAATAATCATCATATAATTTAGCTTTTGCATTATCATTCATAGTAATAATTTAACAAATTAAATTATATAGTATATGGTAAATTACTTTTTAGTGTACTTTACTTTTTTCTTATCATTTGGGAACCTACTGAAATTACCCATACCGTCCATATCCATATCATCCACTTTATCGGATATATTTTTAAAATCCTTTTCTTGTTCTTTATGTGAACGATTAATCATGGTCAACAACCCCAACATATAGAGGATGAAAATAACTGACCCAACTGTGAACATTACAATTTGCATGACTATTACTTTTTGTTGTTATAGTAATCGTTTCGACGTTGACGAATAGTAGTTGCCATACTCAAGATTGATGGAACCCAAATTCCAACAAAGATACCTTCGAGTTGATATCCCATAAACCATAGTGTAACCGAGTACAAGAATGAGATGAAAGCAAGAATAACAGGATAATATATTTCCCAAAATGTGATTAGTTTGTTTTTCATACCACAAAGATAAGAAGAACTTTCCAATTTCTCAAATTTTTTCTGGAAATTTTCAGAGAGGTTTTTACCCCTTTTTCAGAAAGAGGGTCTTGTTTCTATATAATAAAAAACCCCTCCGAGTTGGAGAGGTTCTTAAATTAATTTCGTATTCTTACTGTAGACGGTTTGTCTACGACTGTAGACGGTTTGTCTACGACATCGTCTGTTGGTGGTCTATTACCCGTGAAGTTTTGGTCAATCATCCTTTGTAATGGTCTAATTCTATATCTTAACCCTTCTGGAACTTTACCCCCCAATTGTCTTAACGTATTTATTACTTTATCTTTTTTATCGATTATCACATCTTTTTTAATTCCGTATTTAGATAGTAGGTCCTCTAAGTTTTTCACGTCCCTCACAAAATCTTCGAATTCACGTTTACTTAAACGTATAATATCTCTAAACCATTTAAAATCTTTATGAATATAATTACCATCAATCTTTTGGAGATGTATCAAATTCTTTACAATATCAAAAGGTCTTTCATACCTTTCCTCAAATCCTGTTCCTTTTACATGATATTTCCAAATATCGTCAATATTATTAAGAAGACTACGGTTAGTTTCATTAGTATTAATAACCTGATTTACCATTTCTTTTTGTTCAATATCTTTTAATTCATTTTCTGTTTTATTTAAAATAGGTAAATATGACGATAAGGTTTGTTCTACTGTCTCCATTTTATCTAACTCACGTAATTGGTCACTAACATCAAATTCATCATTTGATTGCTCATTAATAAAACCATACATCTTCTGTATGTTTAGTTTTTCATTCTCTGATAAAATAATTCTTTGTCCCATAATATTATTGCTTACAAATAAATATCACATTTTTCCAAAAAATTTTATAAACAATTTTTTCAGGATTCCCATACAAATTTCATTTAGGCTATTGAACCCCCTTTTTGACCCCAAAACCCCCCAGGGGGAGGGGGGATACGGGACCCCCTACAGGAGGGGGGGACCCCATAGGGGGGTATATAGGGGGGTTCTTAGGTAAACTCCATATGGGTCCCCCCTCTGTGTATATTGTTCTATGAGAGTCATGTCATGACAACCACATATCCAAATATAATAGGGGGAAGTTATGAACAGACATATTGTCATATATAATATTTGGTATTGTCAAATATTATTCGTATCTTTGTTATGGTGCTCTAAAGTTTCATGGGGGGAAAGTATAAGGCAGGTTGGAGTATACTCGGTCCCCCTTCGGTTACAAACTTAATGCTAAGATAGGGAATTCTTTTTTAATATACAACTTGTTTCTTAATTATTTTTGCCGTATATTTGTATTGACGCTTCAGAATTAGATAGGGGAAAAAATAAAGCATCAACCTAAGTTACGGCGAATTAAACTAATATCCAAATATTTATTGTTAAATTATTCCATATGTCCACAGATTATTTCAAGACTCTCCCCTCAGGTTACATAGAATATATTGATAAGATGATGAAGAACTTAGTTGTCGGTAGTCACAAAGCACCTGAGTGGTCAGATGATTGGGATATACGTTTGGATAGTTTAGGTGGTACTCCCATATTTTCTATTAATGGTGATAGTACTTATCCCATTTATAGAATCAATTATAACCCCTCAGCTTTATTATTCAATATGGTTCCCATGGGTGGTGAAGGGGAACAACTCGAATTCATTGTTAGAGCATATGAAAAGTACAACATTGAAAGACTCGTATATGACTTCTTCGAAAGGAGAAACGAAGACATAGAAATCCTTGGTAAGGGGCACGGGTTTAACCCTTGGACTCCTACCCGTTTTAATTAATAACACATGAGCATATTAAATACATACATCGGCAGTGGACCAGAAGATTTTGACTTCGATAATATCTTACCCGAAAACTATATCAAATACCTTGATGGGATTATGGGGAATACCAATATGATTGTATCCACCAAACCTAACAGTCCCCCATATTATGATAATGTATATGTTGTTAATTTTCTCCATGGTGTTAAACCAACAAAGGTGGTGATGAGATTACAAGGTGAGATGGGGAGTGACAAATATCAGTTCCTGTATTATAACCCGAATGTCTTTATGTTTAATATGATTCCCCTCGGTATATACCAAAAAGAAAAGTTGGTGAAAAACCTATTCGAAGAATACTTTAAAGATAATATTATTATACGTTTTGAAAATATGGGGTATGAACTTATCTTGAATACTATTAGAGTAATGGACGGGAAAGATATAAACCGAAGTTTCATTATCAATAACTAACCCATATATAAAATCTAAAGCATCAACACAAAGATACGGAATGTATTTTACATAACCAAATATTTATAACACATGAGTATATTAAACACATACACCGACGATGGACCAAAACACTTAGGAAAACATGAATATGATTTTGAATATATCGATAATGAATTACCGAAAGGTTATTTAAATTATATCGATAAGTTGTTTAAAGGATGTGAAATTAAAATTGGTGACCTCCCCACTTGGGATGATTCATTCTCATGTCAGGTTGTAAATGGACCCTCTTTGGTTTATGGGGTACAAGGTAATGTTAGTGATAATAAATGTTTCACGTTCTTTGTACCTAAGATATTTTTATTTAATATGATTCCCATGAGTTATTCCCAACAAACATATTTTACTAAGTACCTATTTAATACTCACTTTAAATCCTTAATCGAACATGAGTATGAAGTCCTTAATAGCGATATCGATATTATGAATAAAGAAATAGTAATGAGAGCAGCTCTTAACTATTAAGATATGTTTAGTTATTAAAGGTTTTTTTTCCACAACTATTGTTAATAAAATTACTTATCCACACTCCCTAAGGGGAATTGTTGATAACTTTTTATCCCATTTTATTTGGATTTGTCAAAATGTCATGTGGACTTTGCTCACAGCACAATCCCTTTGGGGGGTTTTGTATTAGTATTACCCCTTCATATTTTCCTGCTAATAATAAATAAATCGATGATTTCATCGGCAGAATCCCCGATTTTCTTTAGTTCCCCCTTTTCTAAATGTCCATTTAAAGAGAGATAGAAGGGGTATGTAATTTCCAGATAAAAAAGTACATTATAAAGGGGGTAGCGGTGAGACGAAGTCCTATAACCCCCTCCAACGTTTCCCTATCCCCAATTCCTTAGTGAACCATGTAAAAATGTCATGTAAAATAGACTTTCTTAAGTGTCAAAATGTGGTAGAAAGTGGTGTAATATCCGAAGGATTATGTTATACTTATGAGTACATTTTCGTATATGGTTTTCCTTTTAGAAAACCCCTTAGTGTGTATGTCTCTAAAGTCTCTGAGGGGGAAGACTTCTTAGGTTATTATGGGGGGAATGGAACTATGAACGAAACATAACGACCCGTGTATACGGGGAGTGGTTCACGTAGTGAAATGTATAGTGAGTAGTTCCATTTACTCCATAATATATCAGTTAGTTCTTTTTAAACCTATAACGTGTGAGTAATCATAACATTTAGTTTCTTGGTATCTTAGAATCGTCCACGTAGTGGCTAGTTGTAATTCATTAATTCATTACTGAACCTAAGTTATTGAATATATAATCCTTTTTAAACCCGTGTTTTTGTAATTCTTCGAATATAATATTACTTATTATTGATAGTCTATACCTTAATAGTTCTTTGTTTGATTCTATCGATAAAGTTAATTTAGGACTAGAGTCATATAACATTGGGTATACCCCGAAATCAAATTCCTTGTAGAACTTATTATATTGTTCTTCTCTTTCTAATTCATTAAACCCAGGTATATAGTTTAACCCTTCTCTTATATATGGGTTATCTATTAATTTTCCTACTATATCATGAGTAATGGTTTGAAACATAATTCTAATTTGCCTTTCATCCTCATCATCCCATTCATACTCCGATATTATTACTAAGTTGGGTTCCCCTAAATATTTTCTAATTTCCTCTATGTCTTGAATTTTATCTAATACCTCCACATACTCAGGGTCGTAATTTTCTGACATCGGATTTACTTTGTCTAAATCAGGTTCTACCACGAAGGTTATGAGTATGGCTCTCTGATTTTCTCTTGTTGAGAAATATTTGTCGTTGTGACCTAAATATGCTTCGAAATCTAAAATTCCTCTTGAGTATAGGGTACCGAACAGTTTCTTTACAGTATTAAATAACTTTTTTTCCTCCATGATTAATATCTTTCATTGTGTGGCTGGTTAAATTCCCCCGACCCCATTTTTAAATAATCTTAATTATAAATATACTTTTATTTGATTATCTTTTATTTATTATTACATTAATAAATATGATATTTACTGAACTATCTCACCCACACGTTACATTCATAGTATTATGGTACTATATATAATAATAAACCTTTATATAAATCTGAGTTGTCTATTATTGAGGACCTATCATCTACTTATGAAATCCCTACAGGGTATACTTCGATAAAGATTAAACGTGATAAAAATATAAAAAAGCTTCCTTTTGGATATGAATAAAATAAAACTATTATCTTTCTTAACTTTTACTTTAATCTGTGACTCGTCTTATTCCCAATATTGGTTAGATAGTTTAGATATAAAACCCCTCTATGTTCCTAACTCAATTACTTTAGATAATGATAACGTTAATGATGGATGGAGAGCCGAAAGTTGTGTGGAGTGGGACGAATATCAGGTTATGATATTTAACTGCTGGGGTGAATGTGTTTGGTATAGTAAGGATATTGAAGAGTGGTGGATTGGTGACAGAGTTGATGGTGGTACCCACTTTTCAAAAGATGGGTTATACATATATAAAATAAAGGCTCGTAAAGGTTTTGAGACAACCGTTAAAGAAGGCGTAATTTATGTAATAAGATAGGTATGAATTTATTTATAACTTCACTATTAGTATCCCTCTTTAGTATATTTCTATCAATTTTTATAATCTTTAGTGTGTTATATTATAGTAAAAAAATAAAGAGACCTTACTTTAGAAAAATACGAAGATATCAGTAGTCTATTGATACTTAAGTTATAAACTCATTCCCTCCAAAAAAGAAATAGTCGCCTTATCTCTAGCCGTTTTAATTTTTTTACTTTTAAGGTATTTAAGACTTTCGATTAATTCCTCATTTTTTGTGACAGTTTTTTTTACTTCACCTTCCTTAACCTCTATAATTACTTTTTTTTCTCCTTCATTTTTTAAAAGTGAAGGGTAGTATATCATCTGATAAACTTTAGCAGCTCTTTCAGCATTAAACGTAGTCAAAAAAATAAATAGATATCTAAAAGTTTCTTTCATAATCCCAATATAAGGATTTTATTTGAGTTATAAAAGTATTTATTAAATATGTCTAATAAAGTAATGAGAGAAGAATCAAAAAGAATTAAACTATTGTTTGACGGTTTGTTCTTTAACAAGATGGGTTTGTCTTGTGATGTCGTATATTTACCATCCATTTTTCAACATATAGTTATTGTAAATATTGATTTATCGAAGATGTATCCATCTCTTGGTGGTAATCCTGATACGATTGAAGAACTCAAAAAGGGTGGATTCCACAGGGATTTATCTAAGTCTTTGAGGTATATTGACGTTATACCTATGGATGTGTACGCATATCCTGTATTCTCACTCGATAAAAAAGGTTTTGATGATTTGGATAAGATTAGAGATGGTGTATTAAAATCTTATGAGGAAGTAAAAGGTGTTATTGGTCATTGCCTAACTGAGGTTGATGTTGAGTGGATTCCTGACTTAGATACTATTTTAGGTCGAGACACAATGGACGCAATCGATGAGTATATACTTAACTTAGATGATGATATATCATTAGCCTACAAACCATATTTATATTTCATGTATGGTCAAGGTAAGTGTGATGATATGAGTTTACCGTCAGCTTATAAAGTGATTGACGATATAAACCCTGATGTAAAATACATGAGACCTGAAAGAATTAAGAAATGAGAGATTTAATTAAAAAAGTATTAAGAGAAGAGTCCGAATCTATGGACATGATGTATTTTTGGAATAACTCACCTAAGGTTACTGATGTGAATGACACAGAACAAATGGATAATTTCATGTGGCACATTATCGATTATGTGGATTTCCCATCTGATGGAAACTACAGAAGAATTAAACCTTTTATCCTATCTTTAATTAGATATGGTATGATTGATGTTGAGTTCTATACCAATATGTACAGATGGTTAAATCGTAAATTAAGGGATATATCAATAGCCGAAGAAGAGTTTCAATTATCTTTGGATAACGTTGGTGGTGATGACTCATACAGTGATTGGAAGTGGCATGTTCTGTCTTTAGGTAGGG
>Ga0206131_10008361_pt1 | contig 10185 bp, 8 predicted proteins | sample Helgoland_Spring_FD_148636 | JGI IMG/M metagenome (GOLD analysis project Ga0206131, IMG submission 148636) | Pelagic subsurface seawater microbial communities from Kabeltonne, Helgoland, North Sea - Helgoland_Spring_Bloom_20160517_1 | ecosystem: Environmental > Aquatic > Marine > Epipelagic ... | reverse complement strand
TCCGCATCTGCTCAAAGACTTTTAAGTCTTTCAGATTGTGTGCAGATTGCAGAAGAAAATACACTTACACTCAAACAAGCAAAAATCACAATTGAAAATGCAGAGATTGGGCTCAAGGAAGCTAAAATGTCTCGACTGCCAAGAGTGAACGGTTCTGTAGGTGCAGGTCTACAGTTCGGACGTACTATTGACCCTACGACCAACGATTTCGGTACTAGTGAGATAGGCTATAATTCAATCTCATTAAATGGAGGCATGAATGTCTTTAATGGGGGAAGAATCAATTCAAGTATTCGTCAGGGAAGATATGATCTAGAGGCGGCTAGATATGCCGGTGAGGATATCTATAATAATCTAGGCTTGACTTTAGCTTCTGTTTTTCTTCAGATAATGCTTGCTGAAGATCAACTCGAAAATGCAAAAAGACAAGTAAGAGGAATAGAGGAGCAATATGAACAGTCCCAGAAGTTGGCAGAGGCTGGAGTGATTCCTGTAAATGACTTATTAGATATTGAAGCACAACTTGCTTTGAATCGACAAAATGTATTTGTTGCTGAGGGTAATCTTGAGGTTTCTAGGCTTACACTTGTTCAACTGCTTGAATTGGATGCTAACGAGCAGATTAAATTGATACGACCGGAGGTGGAATTGCCTACTATTGATCCAATGTCATTTTCTCTAGAACAAATTTATCAAACTGCTTTAGGTTCTCAAGCATCTATAAAAGCGAATGATTTTAGATTGCGATCAGCAGAAGAGAATATAGCTCAAGCACGTTCATTGGGCCTTCCACAACTAAGTTTATTTGGTGGTTTAAGTACAAATTGGTCAAGCCTTGGTGTTACAATTGAGGGCTATCAGGATGTTTTAGTTCCTTTAGAAATTTATGATGGCAATGGACAAAGTCTTGGTTTTTCAATTGGACAACAAGTTCCTATTCTAGCTGATCAGCTGTACATGGATCAATTAAATCAAAACTTCGGACAAAATTTAGGCGTTAGCCTCAGTATTCCAATTTTCAATGGATTAACAACTAAGTACAGTGTTCAACGAGCTAGGCTAGGTGCAAAGAATCAAAAACTTGTAAATAATCAGCAAAGACAACAACTCAAAACGGATGTTCAATCTGCATTGATACAAGCTAGAACTGCAAAGTTGGCATATTATGCTGCTGAAAAATCTACAGAAGCAGCACAAATGGCTTACGAAAATGCTGAAAAACGTTTTACACTGGGTACCATAAATACCTTGGAATTGAACACTTCAAGAAACCTAAGAGATCGAGCAGGACTTGATCTTCTAAATGCGAAATACCAATATATTTTTAACATGAAAGTACTGGATTTTTACATGGGTAAAGGTTTAACGCTGGATTAATAACAAAGACGAAAATACTACTCACATAATGAAAAAGAAAAAGGACAACTCTAAGAAACTGATTATAATTTTATTGATAGTTGCTGCTGTGTTAGTAATAGCCGCTGTAATACTGAAAAAGGGTCCGGAACTCATGAAGGTGTCTACTGAAACTGTTAGTATTAATACTATTACAGAAAAGGTTTCAGCCTCAGGTAAGATTTTCCCAGTGACGGAGGTGAAAATATCTTCACCTGTTTCCGGAGAAGTAGTAGAATTGAATATCGTAGAAGGGGACTCTGTTCGACAGGGGCAAATTCTTGCTAAGATTGATCCAGAAGCTTATCAATCACAGGTTGAGCGTGGTACTGCAAGTGTCAATGCTTCGAAAGCTAATATGGCAAATTCGAAAGCTCAATTAGAGAACATTAGAGCACAGAAAGAACAGGTACTGTCTCAGTTGTTAAATGCTAAAGAAGTACATAAACGAAATGAGAAATTATTCAATGAGGGTGTTATCTCAACTTCAGACTTCGAATCATCCTTGGTTAATCTACAATCATTAGAAGCTAATATTAGAGCCTCTGAGGCAAGCATTAAGTCTGCACAGCAAAATGTACTCGCTTCGGAATATTCTATCAAGAGTGCAGAAGCATCTCTTAAGGAATTGAAAACGATGCTTGGAAGGACTACTATTGTCGCTCCTGTATCTGGAGTTGTTTCTAAGTTAAATGTTGAAAAAGGGGAGCAGGTTGTTGGTACTGTGCAAATGAGTGGTACTGAGCTTATGCGAATTGCCAACCTAAACTCTATGGAGGTGCAGGTCGAAGTAAGTGAAAGTGATATCCCAAGGGTAAATATAGGTGATGTGGTTGATATTGAGGTAGATGCCTATGTCGATAGAATATTTAAGGGTGAAGTTCGTCAGATCGCAAACTCTGCAAATAATTTGTCATCTGGGATGGCTGGTGCTGTTCTTAATTCAGATCAGGTTACCAACTTTGTGGTTACTATTGATATCCTTAGGGAGTCATATAACGATCTTATTAATTCTGACAATAGATTCCCATTTAGACCGGGTATGTCTGCAAATGTGGAAATCAATACATCTACAGTTGAGAACATCCTTACTGTTCCTGTTCAATCAGTGACTGTGCGAGAGTTCGAGGATGATGCAGAGCGATTGAAGCGCGATGATTCCTATAATCCAAAGGATGAACGCTATGCAGAGGTTGTGTTTATTGTTGATGCAGACTCAGTAAGAATGCTAGAAGTTAGTACTGGATTGCAGGACGATAAATTCATTCATATCAAGCAAGGTTTAGAGGAAGGTATGGTTGTTATAACGGCTCCATATTCAGCGATATCTAAAAAGCTCGAGGAAGGAGAGCAAGTACAAATAGTTGATGAAGATGACTTGTACAAAGTAAAAGATTAATACAATATGTCTGATTCCGAAAAAAAGCAGTGCTCAAAAGCACTGCTTCTTTTTATTAAGAACCCAATAAAGGGTCGGGTTAAAACCCGATTGGCTGCCAGTGTAGGCGATGATAAGGCATTAGAAATCTATAAAGAGTTGCTTGCGCACACCCAAGAGGTGTCAATTGGGCTCAAAGACACACATCGTATTCTGTTTTATGATAAGGCTATAGAACCGAATGATGATTGGTCTAAGGATCTATTCAATAAACAAATCCAGCCTGAAGGGGATCTAGGGGCTAAGATGGAACATGCCTTTAACTATGCTTTTGATCAAGCATTTGAAAAAGTTGTAATAGTAGGAAGTGACTGTGCTCAAATAAGTGTTTCCGATATAGAGAACGCTTACGATGCACTTGATCATGTTGATGTTGTTTATGGACCAGCTATGGACGGGGGTTACTATCTATGCGGATTGCGTCTAATGAACAATGTTGTATTTAAACTTAAAGCCTGGAGTACAAATACAGTTCTTGAAGAAAGTATTGCTTTGTGCAGTGCCGCTGGCTTAAGTGTTTCCTTGTTGAGAACTTTAAGTGATATAGATAATATTGAAGATTGGCAGAGGTATGGATTCAGTTCTTAAGCCCGTTTTTTACTCAGGATCTTATTAAGCTTGATTTGCCCAATCTTTTGATATTCTTTACTTATGTTATTTTGCTCTTGCCAGTATCCATTAAGGGAGATTGTATTGAAATCTCTTAGGTATTGTAATTGAAATTGTTTCTCAAAATGAAGTCCTTCTAAAGGATTGTCGGGAAAAACAATCTTAAAATCTTCCAGGTATACAGAGCGGTCAGAAAATAGCCTTCCTTTGGCAACTGTCCTTGTAAAAGTGGTATCATTGGTTATGCAATAAATCTCCGCTTTTAATTTGTGACCCTTTCTACTGATATCCATTTTTAGAATATATTCCTTGCCTTCTTGAACCAGTGATCCTTCCCAACGACCTGCAAGGTGTTTTTGACCTTTACTATGCGGAATAAAAGCTGCAAGGAGCATGCAGATATAAAGTAGAATTTTCATGCTTTTATTTTGTAGACTGGTTCAGATAAGCTTTAAGATCTTCCAATTGTTGAACACTCATTTTATCTGCTGTATAATTGGGCATATATGCCTTTTTACCAGGGATAGGGGAGGTTCCCCATCTTACGACTTGATAGCTTGAGTATCTAGTATATCTATTAAAGTGCTTATCTAAAAATGATCTAGATAGTTTGTCATCACCAAGTTCAAAGAGTGAAAATCGTTTGTTTTCATGACAGTGTAGACAACTAAATTTATAGATTGCCTCTCCGTTACTTAGATCAGTAGAATTAATTCCCTCTGGTCCTTTCTTCCTATCCTCTGGTGGGGCTACAAAATTTGCAGGAGACGCTTTTAAATATTTTGATTCAATAATATTGCGTGCTTCTTCAGTTCCATTTTTTGACTCCAAAGCAATATTGATCTTGGAACGTTCTTCATTGGTTATGTTGAGATCACCCATCTTGAGTCCTGTTCTTTCAAAGTATGCAAGTATGGATTCCACTTCCCAATCTTCAAGTTCTCGACCTTGGGCACAGACTGTGGCACAGACTCTAATCGCATTTCGGATGTCGTAGCGCGCATCTTCAACGAGTTCTGCATATTTCTTTACGTACTGATCATTATAAAATGAAGTCCTATTAATAATTCCATAAAGCGTAGTTCCTTGGAGAAAAGGCAGGCCTTTTTCGACTGCGTAATCCAATCTAGTCTGTGGATCAGGATTTGCAAGATCAGGATCTTCTTTTAGCATATTGTGGCAAGACGTACAAAGAAAATGATTGCTTTGTTGTTTGGTCTTTCTGTTATTTCCATCTTTTGTGATACCAGTTGTTAACAGTTCCATGCCTTTTTCCACGGAAACACCTTTCATTTTAAGGTCTGCTTTGTGGGGCAATGGTTCACCTCCAAGCTGTTCGAGAATCGTTTGGACCTGATCTTTTTGATCGTAGGATATGCTCTTAGGGTTCCAAGTTGCTGCTAATGTCAAACATCCCGCAAGAATAGCTGTAACGACATATTTCATCATAATTACCTTACTTTAAATATCCTAGAAATTGTAAATCCAAGTCTGAATTCTCCATCTAGCCAAGAGCTATCAGTATTTGCAAGGAAATCTGTTTGAGGTATTCCTTTTGCATTGGTTAAGTTCAATTGGAAGACATGGCCACCTGTGTCAAATTCTATACCCAAACCCAAAGGGAGGTTATATTCTTTCTCAGAGCCTTGGTTTCCGCTAGCAAAAGGACTTTGTGGGCCTGATAGTGGAATGTTTAAGTCTCCAATCAAGGCAACTGTTTTGTTTAGCTTTAATCTAGCGGCGAAGCCGGTGCTAATCATAGCGTTTTTGTCCGGTATTTCTACAATGTTTCTATGTAGAAATGAAAGATTTGCTTGTAAGGCAAACTTATTCGATAATTGTTTGCCGGCTACTATTTGACTACAATAGGAAAATCTGTTGATAAAAGCAGGAAAACTAGTAATGGTGTTTGGCAGTTCACTTTTTTGCATAGTCGATATTGTTGCAACTCCGACTAGGGTCAATGATACCGGCTTATTATTTTTTTCATGAAGTATATTCCACTTTGCCATGCCATTTACTAACATCCTTAGTTTTGACGAGCCTTTTGAGCGTGATAAACCAACCATGAATTTATCTGTAATACCATAATCAGCACCTATATAGACGTCAGTAGCATTTTCTAGACCATATAGAGTTGACCATGTTCCGTTAATATCTCCAAATCTGTGGCCAATCCGTATATCAAGGAAACTTTTGTTAAGAACCTCAACAGAATGACTGTTGATTACTCTTCGGTCATTGAATAGTTTTGCATCTTTTTGGCTAAAACCCTTTGAGTTTATGGATAGAACTAGTAGGGCTATAATAGATAGTATCAATGAGTTTTTCATTGTTTCTTTTCAAGTAGTGAACAAAATATAGTGTCAATTTTCAGGATAGCCAGCTTCTAACCAGCAAGAAATTACAATTAATTCTTCTTGGGTTAATTCTGTAAACCCAGAGGGAGGCATTGTTTTTTCACCTAAAACTTCTTCGCTTATTCTTACTGGTAAATAAGTTTCCATGCCTTGGTAGTTCGAAAAATCCCCAGCATTAAATCCACTGACGTGGCAGCCTGAAAATGCACAGTTAGTGTCAATGATTGATTTGATATCGTTGTCGTAATTTGGAGTTACAGCTAAATCATCGCAGGGGTAAACAGGTTCAGGTACAGTGTCGTTCACACAGGAAGATCCCAAGACTAGTATTAGGGTAAAAAGGGTGAGAATTGTGACAGAGGTTTCCATTTATCCGCTTTATTCTGAAAATAAGATCTAAATATGACTCGAAAATTAAAAATAATATAGACATATTTATCTAAGCAATGTTATTTTTGTAAAAAATTAGATAATTTATGTATCCAAAAGATTTAGTAGCGCCAATGGCGAAGGATTTGACTGATGCTGGATTTCAGTCTTTGGTAACTGCGGAAGATGTTGATACAGTTCTTGGGAATAAGGAAGGAACCGTATTGGTAGTTGTTAATTCTGTATGTGGTTGTGCGGCAGCAAATGCTCGACCAGGTGCAAAGATGGCTGTCGAACATGAGGCTAAGCCAGATAAAACGGTTACCGTTTTTGCAGGTGTTGATAGAGAGGCAGTAGATAAAGCTAGGGCGTATATGATGCCTTACCCGCCGTCTTCTCCGTCTATTGCACTATTTAAAGAAGGAAAATTGGTGCACTTTTTAGAGCGTCATCACATTGAAGGTAGATCAGCAGATATCATTGCTAATAATTTAAAAATGGCTTTTGATAGATTCTGTTAAAAAAAATAAGGAGAGCTTTACGCTCTCCCATTTTTTTAGCTAACCAGCTATTAATTCCCGGGGGGAGGAAATATATCTATACCTATAGAAATAGCTTTATTTCTATAATTTAGGTTTATTATTTTATAAGGAATTGTAGTTTAAAATTGGAATGCCTTCGAATGGTGTTGTGTGGTTTTTCATGTGTTTGTTCAATACTACATGCAATATAATTTTTTTATATATAAGTTTCAAGGGGGTGCCTCTATGGAGCCAATCTTTTTTTAGACCAATCACCTGATTTTTTCTCAAATATTATCCTATCGTGCAATCGACTTTTTTGCCCTTGCCAAAATTCTACCCTTAAGGGTTTTATGGTATATCCCCCCCAATGTATTGGTCTTTCAGGTTTTTCTTCGTCAACATATGTTGCCTTTGCCGCATCTAAATTCTCTTGTAGAACTAGTCTGTTTTTTATTTCTTGAGATTGTGGGGATGCAATTGCTCCTAATTGACTAGCTATTGGCCTTTTCTTAAAATACTCGCTCGAATCTTGTTGACTTATTTTTTCAACTTCTCCTGAAATCCTGACTTGTCTTTGGAGTTTATCCCAAAAGAATACTAGTGTGGCCCTTGGGTTATGACTAAGGTCGTTTCCTTTTTGTGAATTGTAGTTCGTGAAAAAACGGAACCCTTCTTTGCCATATCCTTTTAATAGAACTATTCTTCCTTGAGGAAAGCCTGCTGGATCAACTGTGCATAATGTCATTGCATTGGGTTCTAGTATACCTGATTCAATAGCTTCATGCATCCAAAGATCAAATTGTTGAAGTGGATCCTTGTTGATATTTTCTTTTGTAAGTGGATTTGAATCGTAATTCTGTCGTAAGTGCTCTACTCGGTTGGAATCCTTATTCGGCATGTCTTTGCTTGTTTTTTTGTAAAGGTAAAATAAAAAAGCCCCTGATTCACAGGGGCACACAAAAAAACAAAAACTATGAACAAACACTCAATACTTGTCTAATCTACGAAACCGCATGACGTTCCTTCACTTCTAATCAATACTATACAGAGTCTGCGGTTTGGAAATAAAATAAGGGGAGATTGTAATTACTTACATGTACAAATAGCAATTTTTATTAATAAATAGCACCAAAGGGTTTATTTTTTTGTGACTTGCTAAATATAAGTATAAGGTATAATAAAAAAGCCAGCTTGTCAATATTAGCTGGCTTTTTTGTCTTTTAATATATAATTATTTGTGACTGAATATCTTAATGGATTTTATTCGATATGCAATCCAATACATGGTTGGAACTACTATTAATGTCAGGAAAGTTGCAAAAACCAAACCGTAGATCACAGTCCAGGCCATTGTTCCCCAGAATTTAGCATTGTCACCACCCCATGTTATGTTAGGATCTGAATTTGAAATCAAACTAAAGAAATCAAAGTTGAATCCAACCGCAAGAGGAATAAGTCCAAGCACTGTAGTTATAGCAGTAAGAAGTACTGGTCTAAGTCTTGTTTCACCACCTTTAATGATAGATTTTACAACCTCTTCTTTTGGTAACTCATCTTCGTCAGAAAGACCAAGTTCTTCCCGTCTATTCTTTATGAGTAGGTTGGTGTAATCGATTAATACGATTGCATTATTTACCACAATACCTGCTAGTGAAATAATACCAACACCTGTCATAATAACGACTATGTTCATATCCGCTAATACATATCCAAAGAATACCCCAATTGTTGAGAAGAGTACGGATAGGATAATTATGAATGGTGAAGAAACCGAGTTGAATTGAGCTACGATGATCAAAAAGATTGAGAAAATAGCGATCAAAAGTGCCATACTAAGGAATTCAACAGCTTCAGCTTGTTCTTGTTGTTCTCCTGTGAATGTAAGAGAATAGCCATCAGGAAGGTCGAAATCTGCTGTTCTTAGCTGGATTTCATTTACAATCTCATTGGCATTGTAACCATCAAGCACATTTGAGTTTACAGTGATTACTCGCTCCTGGTCCTTTCTGTTGATAGACGTATAGGAAGTAGAGTATTCTATATCAGCTACTGAGGCAATTGGAACTTGAGAAATTTGACCATTTGCAGGATTTCTGAAGGTGATTGCTTGATTTAAGATTTCAGTAATATTGTTTCTACTAACATCTTTTGCCCTAAGCTGAATAGGATAATCTTCATCATTAGTTTTGAACTTTGATACTTCTTTCCCGAATACAGAGGTTCTTATGGCATCTGATATTGAGTAGGTGGAAAGGCCAAATCTACGTGCTGCCTCTCTATCAACATTAATGATAAGCTCTGGTTTTGAGAATTGAACATCCTTTTTAAGTTCTTCAATACCTGGTATGTTTTGCTCATTGATGAACTTGATTAGATCTGCAGAAAGCTCGGAGAGCACATCTACCTCATCCCCTGTAATCTCTATATTGATAGGCTTACCAGTAGGAGGACCGTCTTGGTTTTTATCCACTACAATCTGAACTCCTGGGTAACCTTTTAATCCTGCACGGATCTCCTCCATTATCTCAAAGGTTGAGATATCTCCTCTTTCTTCAGAGGGTACAAAACTTACCGAAAGTCTCGATTTGTTTGGCGATGCACCAAAAGCAGGTCCTGCATTTGGATCACTGGTATTCTCTCCAATCTGTGCCAATACAGCATCTACAATCGCTGCATTTTTTTCGATGATTCCAGTTACTTTCTCTTCAATTTCAACCATGAATTCATTCGTGGATTCAATGTCTGTTCCAACTGGGAATTCAATAAATGCATTTACATATTGAGGATCTGCACTTGGGAATAGCTCTACTTGTGGAGCTTTTATTCCTAATAAAATTAAGGAAAGGAATAATAGTCCAAAAGTACCTGCAAATATGAATCCAGGCTTCCTTCCGCTCAGCGCATATGAAATGAATCTATTATAAGCACGCTCTAGTCGTGGAAGTGCATTTTCTTGAAATTTGAATGATGCATTCCTCAAGAAGAACGTATTTAGTAGACTTACACCAATTACAACTAGCAGAATGTTTCTTAACCAAACTATCCCTGTGAAGTGACCAATTAAGGCTATTGCCAATAGACCGGCAGAGAAGATTAGAATATTCTTTCTCTTTCTTCTGCGTTCTTCACGCGTGTCTGCCATTTGATCAATCTTCATGTACCTAGACGTTAGTACTGGATTGATGACAAGAGCTACGAATAAAGATGAAGCAAGTACTATAATCAATGTAATAGGGAGGTACTTCATAAAGCTACCCATAAGTCCAGGCCAAAATGCCAAAGGAAGAAATGCAGCTAGGGTAGTAGCTGTTGATGCTATAATCGGCATCGCTACTTCTCCTGTACCATATTTTGCAGCTTCTCGTGGTTTGTAACCCTCCTGCATATATCTGTAAATGTTCTCGACAACAACAATTGCGTTATCAACAAGCATTCCTAAAGCAAGAATTAGAGAGAACAATACAACTGTGTTTAAAGTATATCCTAGAAG
>Ga0206131_10008354_pt1 | contig 10191 bp, 9 predicted proteins | sample Helgoland_Spring_FD_148636 | JGI IMG/M metagenome (GOLD analysis project Ga0206131, IMG submission 148636) | Pelagic subsurface seawater microbial communities from Kabeltonne, Helgoland, North Sea - Helgoland_Spring_Bloom_20160517_1 | ecosystem: Environmental > Aquatic > Marine > Epipelagic ... | reverse complement strand
CCGGGTCATGAACAAGTCAAAACAGTTTTTCTTTTTTCCGTTTGTCGTAGCGCTCATTGCGTTGTCCCTTTCGGGCTGCTCCAATACGCGGGATGGTGTGATGTACCGTGTGTACCACAACACCAATGCGCGATTCAACGGATACTTCTATGCGATGGAAGCGATGGAAGAGGCTGAGTTGACGTTGCAAGAGGGGTATGAAGAGAATTGGGACGAAATACTGCCTGTATTTCCTCCGGTGGATGAGTCTACAGCGCAGGAAGTGTATCCGTTGATGGAACGCGCGATTGAGAAGTGCACCAATGTCGTGGATAAACACACCATGTCACCTTCCCGTCGGGATCAAAAAAACCTCAAGAGACCGGAGCTGAACAAGTGGATTGATGAGAACTACGACATCATTGCCCGTGCGCATTTGATCAAGGGTGATGAGGAGAAAGCACTTGAGATTTTCCAATACCTCGTGCGAACTTTGGATTACCCGGATGCCCAAGCCTGGTCAAATGCCTGGATGGCGCGAACCTATATGGCGATGGGTGACCGTGTGCGTGCGAGCAACACCTTGATCAAAGCAGCCCAAATTGACCAAGTCGATGACCCTGCAGTCCGCGCTTATGTGTATCAGGTATACGCCTCCTACCATCTCAATAACGAGGATGTAGAGGCTGCCATTACAATGCTCGAAAAGGCATTGCAATACACCGAAAAGAAACAAGACAAAGCAAGAACGCTGTTCATTTTAGCGCAGTGTTATGAAGCCAGTGACCAAGCGCTCGATGCGATTGAACGGTACAACCAAGTCGTTGACTTGAGAACGCCATATGAGTTGGAGTTTTACTCAAAAATCAAGCAAGCCATGGCATTTGACCGTCGTGGTGGAAACAGTGAACCCATCATTGTTCTGCTCGATGACATGCTGGATGACGATAAAAACGAAATCTACCGGGACCAGATTTTCTACGCGCTTGCCACCTTAGCGTTGGAAGAACGTCGGCGTGATGACGGGGTGGAATTGTTATTGGAGTCCCTTCTCGCCAATACGGACAACAGCCGCCAGCGGATGAAGAGTTATTTGCGACTCGGCGACCTCTACATGGAGGACTTGGATTATACCAATGCTCAAGCGTACTATGATAGTGCTCGAACTTTTATGGAAGAGGATAACGAGCGATTTGATGAGGTAGACGCCATGGCAGACAACTTGACGGATTTGGTCGACAACCTTGTCATCATTTCAACACAAGACAGCCTACTTGCGATTTGTGACATGACGGATGAAGAACGCGATGATAAAATTGCGCAGATTATCGAAGATTTGGAGGCGGAAGAGGAGCGGAAGCGCATTGCAGCAGAGCAGGCTGCCGCTGCGGAAATGGAATCTGCCGGCAATGTCGGTTCGGGAATGGGATGGCCTTACAACAGCCAGTTAAGGGTTGCTGGGAGAAGGAACTTTAGAGACTTTTGGGGTGACCGGATCTTAGAGGACAATTGGAGAAGGTCGATGAAAATGATGGCTGCATTTTCGAGCGAATTGAGTGATGGAAGTGAAGGCGGGTTGGGAGCAACAGATCAGGGGGGCGAAACAGAGGTTGTTGGGATTCCTTCTGAAGAGGAGTTGCTAGCAGGACTGCCTTGTGATAGCATCGAACGGGAAGCCTCAGTAGCGATGATCGCGGAGGCGTATTACAACGCTGGGCTTGACTATAAAGAGAAGCTGAGTGACTTAGAAAACGCCATCGATACGTGGACCGAATTGGTGGAACGTATGGAAGACAGTGAGTTTCACCCAACGACATATTATCAACTCTATCGCACCTACTTGCAGCGGGAGGTGGAGGAAAACTTCATGAGTCCGTTTTGCGAGACTTGCAACTCGGAACATTGGTCGGCCTTGGTCTTGGAACGGTACCCCAATACGGAGTGGTCTTTGCTCATTGAAAACCCTGAGTTTGCGGATGAACAGGAAATGATCAAGGAGGAACAACGGTTGGTTTACGAAGGTCATTTATTGCGCTACTACGGCAAGGCCTATCAAGAAGTCCTTTTGGAGTGCAATGACATTCTACAGTTCGAACCAACAAACGGTTATTTGTGCCATTACCGTCTTTTACGGGCGCAATGTATTGGAGGATTGAGTGCTTATGCTGGGGGTGATCGAAAAGCGTATTACGATGCGTTGAACACAGTTGTTCGTGAATGTGAGGAAACAGAGGAAGGAATATACGCTCAAGAGGTGTTGCTCGCGTTGGGCCAAGGAGGACCGAAAAAACCAAAAGAGTCGGAGGAAAAAACAGAGGAGGTTGTTGAGGTCCCCTGGGAACACAAACCTTATCTCGAACACTACTTTGGCATGCTGGTTCCTGTGGGACGTGGAAACGTAGAAGAATTGCGAGCGACGATCGCGGACTTCAATACGGAATACTACAAATCCCAAGAGCTGCGGGTCACAGCCAACCTGATTGACCGCAACTTCCAAATTGTGTTGATCAAGAGCTTCGTACGTCAGGACTATAGTCTGGACTACTTCGAGGTTTTCAATAACAACAGCGATGCCTTGAAAGAGATCAACTCTTCGGGCTATCGGAACTTTGTAATTTCAACTGAGAATTACGTGGAATTATTCAAGAATAAGGAACTCGATAGCTACATCACTTGGTTTGAAGAGGTTTACTTGCAGGGAACCAAATGATTCGGCTGAAAAATGAACCTTGTGAATTAACTTTGTCTCATGATTGGTACGTCTAAGAAATCAAATCGCAACGAATCGACCTCAGATCATGTGGTCAATCGGATTGCTGAAGGCACCTCTTTTGAAGGTGTATTGAAAAGTGAAAACAATGTGCGCATTGACGGTACGTTTGAAGGTGAGTTGGTCACTAAAGGACGTTTGGTCATCGGCGCGTCAGGACGCGTAAAAGGAAATATTTCTTGCGCTCATTGTGAAATCGAAGGCGCTATTGAAGGCCAAATCATCGTTCAAGAATTGTTTGTGTTGAAGTCTACAGCCCGTGTCCACGGTGAGATTCAATACGGACAATTGTCTGTTGAGAATGGCGCTCAGGCTACCGGAAACTTGCACCTAGCCTCTAAAGTCAAGGACATGCGACAAGATCGCAACTTGGATAAGACACAAGGCGACTCAGCACGTTCGAAGGACAAGGTTCGCGCTCAGCAACCTGCAGCGGTCTGACCTCAAAAGGTCAATGCCAACCCCTCCAAAGCGAGATTCTGACAATCGGAATGGAATCCTGAGATTCTCTGGCATGGTGTTTACCATGGCTGGGAGTATAGGATTTTTTGTTTGGTTGGGTAGAAGATGGGACGAGCAGTCAAACCATCAAATCCCGATCGGAACATTGATTGGTGGGGTTTTAGGAACTGTTTTCGCGATATGGTTGGTCATTAGAGAACTTTCTAAATGAAGGCTTTTATTCAAACATCTATACTCGTGAACCTTGGGCTTTACGCTTTGGGTCATCTCATTCCCGCGTTCTCGGAATTTGCCGCTACAGGGGCATGGGCGATGTTGATTGTGGGTTATGCGGTGTTAACGCTCTTATTATTTGGTTGGATTGTGCGCGCCGCAACCAAATCTCCGATGCAGTTTGTAACAGCTGTCAATGGTGCTACAGCGGCCAAAATGTTGACATCTCTCGCGATCGTAACCTACTACCTGGTAGCGGTTGGCGGCGTCCATCGGATTCCTTTTGCCTTGGGCTTATTTGGTGCTTTTGCAGCGAACACTTTTTTACTCGTAGCGTCTTCTCAGAAAATAAGCCATGGTTGAAGGAATCATCAACATTGAGGTGTGTGCCTTTTCGATGAAGAAAATCGAGTTTCCTTTATGCAGCACGGATTTAGTTGACTACTTTTGCGCCGAATTCTGATGAACGGACTTTCATGAATCGCTTGATCTTATCTCTAGTTGTGTTGGTTGCATTTGCCGTCTCTTCGACAGGCACAGTTGCTGTTGCGCAAGATCACGGGCATGCTGACCATGCAGAAGGAGTGGACCATGACCACGCAGCGCATGCTGAAGAAGCAGACTCGGATCATGCAGGGCATGACCACGCAGAAGGAGCTGACCATGACCACGCAACGCACGCTGAAGAAGCTGACGCAGATCATGCAGGCCACGACCACGCGGATCACACAGGCCATGACCACGCGGATCACGCCGAGAGTAAAGAATTTAAAGCGGGAGACTTCATCATTCATCACATTGCTGATGCGCATGACATCCACCTTTTCGGTGACGTTCATATTCCACTGCCTGTCATTCTGTATATCGAAGGGCATGGGCTAAAGGTCTTTATGAGCAGTGCTTTGGAAGGTCACGGTCATGGAGATCGTCATTACGATGCATCGGAGGGGGTGAGCTACACCATGCATGCAGAAGACGTAGTGGATGCGGACGGCGTAGCGTTGGCTTCAGCGGGTTCTATTTCTGCAGCCTTCAACGGTCAAAAACTAAGTGTTTGGGATGTGTCCATCACCAAATCTGTTTTCGGCATGTTGATGATCTTGTCCATTATGATCTGGATGTTCGGTAGCATCGCATCGCAGTACAAAAAGAATCCAGGAAGCGCACCCAAAGGCATGGCGAATGCGTTGGAACCTTTGATTCTATTCATTCGGGATGAAATTGCAAAGCCATCAATTGGAGACAAGGCCGATAAGTTCATGCCGTTCCTTTTGACTTCATTCTTCTTCATATTCTTCTGTAATCTGCTTGGATTGGTTCCCTTCCTGGGAGGATTCAACATTACAGGAACGATCGGAGTGACCATTGTTTTGGCGACGCTTGTGTTCTTGCTGACCAACCTCAACGGAAACAAGCATTACTGGGGTCACATCATGTGGCCTCCTGGTGTTCCGCTTCCTGTGAAGCTCATCCTTGTTCCTATTGAAGTGTTTGGCATCATCATGAAGCCGACTGTTTTGATGATTCGATTGACAGCCAATATCTCGGCGGGTCACATCATTATTTTAGCCTTTTCCAGTTTGATTTTCATCTTCGGCAATGGAGGTGAAGCGATTGGAGCTGGTACAGGAATGGGTGTTTTTTCCACCTTGTTTATGATTTTCATGTATGGCCTTGAATTGCTTGTTGCATTCCTTCAAGCATTTGTTTTTACCCTGCTGGCGGCGATCTACTTCGGTGATGCCACACATGAACCAGCACACCATTGAGTTTGAAATCCATCCAATAAAAACCAACATTATGGAATTGTTGAGCATTCTTTTTGAAGTCGGAATTGGTCAAGGCCTTGCAGGTCTTGGCGCAGGAGCAGCAGCGATTGGCGCTGGTATTGGTGTAGGTCGTATCGGAGGCTCTGCCTTGGAAGCGATGGCACGCCAACCAGAAGCGACCAGTGATCTGCGTTCTAACATGATTGTAGCTGCAGCCTTGGTTGAGGGTGTTGCCCTTTTCGGCATCATCATCTGCTTGCTTGTAGCACTCGGATAAGAGACTATGGGAGCGTTACTGACACCCGCATTCGGGACCGTCTTCTGGGCGTCCATCGCATTCCTTGTGGTGCTGATGTTGCTTCGTCGATTCGCATGGGGACCTATTTTACAGGCCCTCAGTGATCGTGAAGAGACCATCACCGGCGCATTGGACGAAGCCAAGAAAGTTCGCCTTGAAATGGCGGAATTGGCTAGTAGCAATGAGAGCCAGTTGAAGGAAGCCCGAGCCGAGCGTGATCGCATGTTGCGAGAAGCGCGCGAAATGGTGGACAAAATGATTTCTGAAGCCAAAGGCAAAGCCAAGGAAGAAGCAGACAAAGAAGTAGCATCTGCAAAAGATGCCATTGCTTTGGAGCGGAAGGCGGCGATTGTCGAATTGAAGGCAGAGGTCGGTACGTTGTCCTTGGAAATTGCCGAGCGTCTCTTACGAGACCAGCTGAAGTCTACGGATGAACAGCAAGCTTTGGTAAACCGTCTCATTGACGAATCCCCATTGAACTAAGACTATGGCTACCTCACGTGCATCCATACGATATGCTAAATCACTTTACAGTCTTGCTGAAAAGCAAGGTGTCTTGGAGGTGATGGAGGATGATGTAAGGACGATGCAAGCAGCGATCTCAGGCACAGAAGAGCTTGAGCTCATGCTCAAATCGCCGGTTGTGAAACCGGATGTGAAAGAGCGAATCCTGCAGCTTGTATTCAAAGACAACATTGGCGAATTGTCAATGGGCTTTTTGAGCATTCTCGTTCGCAAGGGCCGTGAATCTCTATTGCCTTCCATTATGGAAGAAGCACTAGGGCTTTTGCGCAACATGCGGAATGTGAAAGCAGCGGAGGTGAGGACTGCTGTGCCTATGAATGACGCGATTCGTGCTCGCGTTACAGCAGCGCTTAAGAAAATGCACGAAGGCGAAGTAGAGTTGGAAGAACAAGTAGACCCTAGCTTGATTGGGGGATTCCAATTGTTCATGGACAACCGCATGATTGATGCATCAATCAAACGCGAAATTGAACTTCTCCGTCGCCACATCAATGACCACGATTACGAACCGGAAATTTAATCCGGTCAAACGAAACTGAAACCGCCTTTATCATGGCAGAAATCAATCCAGCAGAAGTCTCTTCCATATTGCGTGAGCAATTGGCCGGCGTAAAGTCAGCCGCAGAATTGGAAGAAGTAGGAACCGTCTTGCAAGTCGGTGACGGTATTGCTAGAATTTACGGACTTAGTAATGTTGAATCCGGTGAGTTGATCGAATTCGACAACGGGGTTCGTGGCATTGCATTGAACCTCGAAGAGGACAATGTGGGAGCTGTATTGCTTGCTCCTTCCGGGGACCTCAAAGAGGGCTCTTCAGTGAAGAGAACGGGTCGTATTGCTTCGATCAAGGCCGGTCATGGCATGTTGGGGCGTGTTGTGAACACGTTAGGCGAGCCGATTGACGGTAAGGGACCAATCACGGGTGATTTGTACGAAATGCCAATCGAGCGTAAAGCTCCTGGTGTCATCTATCGTCAGCCAGTAAGTGAGCCGTTGCAAACAGGAATCAAGGCGATTGACGCAATGATTCCAATTGGACGGGGCCAACGTGAGTTGATCATTGGTGATCGTCAAACAGGCAAGACGACTGTCGCGATTGATACCATTATCAATCAAAAAGAATTTTACGAAGCGGGTGAACCTGTATTCTGCATCTATGTAGCCATCGGTCAGAAAGGATCGACTGTTGCGGGTATCGTGAAGATGCTTGAAGAGAACGGAGCAATGCCTTACACGGTCGTTGTAGCAGCTACAGCATCAGACCCAGCGCCACTTCAGTTTTACGCTCCCTTTACAGGTGCAGCAGTAGGCGAATTTTTCCGTGATACGGGAAATGCAGCATTGGTAGTGTATGATGATTTATCGAAGCAAGCTGTTGCATACCGTGAGGTATCCCTGTTGTTGCGTCGTCCTCCAGGACGTGAGGCATACCCAGGGGATGTATTCTACTTGCACAGTCGATTGTTGGAGCGAGCTTCAAAGGTGATCAGCGAGCAAGGCATTGCGTCCCAGATGAACGACCTACCAGCCTCTTTGAAAGACAAGGTCAAGGGAGGAGGTTCATTGACAGCACTTCCGATTATTGAAACACAAGCGGGCGATGTATCTGCATACATTCCAACGAATGTGATTTCGATTACGGATGGCCAGATTTTCTTGGAATCCAATCTGTTTTTGAGTGGTATCCGACCAGCGATTAATGTGGGTATCTCGGTAAGCCGAGTAGGAGGAAACGCTCAGATCAAATCCATGAAGAAGGTTTCTGGAACCTTGAAGTTGGACCAAGCGCAATACCGAGAACTCGAGGCGTTTGCGAAATTTGGTTCTGACTTGGATGACGCTACGAAGGCAGTATTGGACAAGGGGGAGCGTAACGTGGAGATTCTGAAGCAGAATCTGAACAGCCCAATGCGGGTTGAAGATCAGATTGCGATCATCTTTTGCGGAGTACGTGGTTTGTTAAAGGCCGTTCCGGTAAACAAAGTAGGTGAGTTTGAAACAGCGTTTTTGTCTTACATGCATTCGAAGCATGAGGACGTGATGGCTGCACTGAAGAGCGGAAAGTATGGAGACGCTCAAATTGAAGTGTTGACGAAGGCAGCGAACGAATTGACGGCTCAATACGCATAATCTGAATCATGGCTGGAGGTCTCAAAGAAGTACGGGAGCGGATCACATCGGTGCAAAACACGATGCAGATCACGTCGGCCATGAAAATGGTTGCCGCAGCGAAGCTTCGCCGGGCCCAAGACGCGATTACACGAATGCGCCCCTATGCTGAGAAGCTGCAAGGCGTTCTCTCAAACGTAAGCGCCTCATTGGATAGCAGTGATGGAGTGTACTCGCAACAGCGAGACGTAAAGCGCGTATTGATTGTGGCCATTACGTCCAATCGCGGTTTGTGTGGGGGGTTCAACAACAACATCATCAAAGCGGCAAACGCGTTGATGCATGACGAAGGGGTTGAATACCATGTATTGCCGATTGGAAAGAAGGCGTATGAAGCCTTTTTGAAGCGCAGTGAATTGAAGGCAGTTGGGTTTGACGAAGACGCGTGGAAGATTTATGATGACCTCAATTTTGAGCGCGCTCAAAAGATCGGTGAGGATATCATGACCCAGTTTGTAAAGGGTCAATATGACGACGTGAAAATCATTTACAATCGCTTTGTAAATGCTGCGGTTCAGGACATAACCACAGAAAACTTCCTTCCTTTGGTAGCGTCAGCTTCTGAAGATGAGAGCGCTATGGATACGGACTATTTATTTGAGCCTTCTCAAGCGGAAATTGTAGAGCAAATTATCCCGAGCTCACTGAAAGTGCAGTTGTATAAGGGCATACTTGACAGCAATGCAGCTGAGCACGGCGCGCGGATGACAGCGATGCACCAAGCGACGGAGAATGCGGGTGACATGCTGCGAGACTTGCGCATCTCATACAACAAGGCGCGCCAGGCATCCATCACAACGGAGATCTTGGAGATTGTAGCGGGTTCAGAGGCGTTGAGTGCATAAAACCAACCCCACGGGTTGTGGCATGACGTTTGATTCCAGTTCGCTCTACCATTTTCTTAATTGCGCATAACGAAAATTCTAAACGCATCTGTCCCAAAGGGCATTGCGTTTAGCAAATGTTATGGGCTTGTTGAATATAATTATTTGAATACTTTGGGCACAATAAATTTCATGTAAATAACTGCAAATAAAGCAATTATTATAATTTGCCAATTCTCTTTGAATAACAGCAATTGTAATTCATAATAAGAAAGATTTGATGCTGGCGCCTGAAATTTTAGATAGACAAAATACCCTCCAATAGTTGAAATAATAGATATAGGTAAAACATATCCTAATAGAATTGATTTCTTCATGATAATTTGTTTTAAGCTTCTTACTCTTTTGGTTTTTCAGATTACACCCCGTTTTTAGAGTGGTTTATGCCCTCAGAAATATAGTCTTTTATGCTGTCATCATTGTCTATTTGTCTTTTATCTTGTCCGTTTCATTAATCTGTATCATTCTCTAACTTGCCCATAACACCCCGCTAAACTTCAATGGTGTTTATCTGCTCATATAGTGTTTTGTTGGACTCCTTATCTTTATTGGGACCAGAACCCATGATGCGGTCCAATGGACTTGTTATTTTGCGCAGAGTGGTGTAATAATAAATGAAGTTCATCTAGCTGGTCATACTGAAACCCAAAACAATTGAGAGTGTTCCTTCCTTTAATCAACCTCATATAAATGTTTGACAACGGAGTTCAAATCCTCCTCAAACTCGTTCGACCTTTGTCCTGTTAGCTCTACGTAGATTTGGGCCATGGGATTTCATTTTCGTATACTTCTTTCGATGTTGCTCCTGATGGTGCTGTCAATGACGGGCACAATCTGGGTTGCATGGCAATTCGCAGTTCGACAAGACGCGCAATACAATGAGCAGCGCTTATTAAGAAAGGAAGTTGCCATCGAGCGGAGCATGACGTATGTGCTGGACCGCATACCCGGACCATTTTATACAGAGGACATTCCGTTGGTTTTCTCCGATCGGATTTGTGAGTTAGCAGATGTGCACGGTTTGGATATATCATTGTATGCGCCGGACGGTAGGTTGCTGACGCAATCCTCTGTTGAAGCAAATGACGCGGCCGATATGCGCTTGCCAGACGCGATTCTCTC
>Ga0206131_10008351_pt1 | contig 10192 bp, 10 predicted proteins | sample Helgoland_Spring_FD_148636 | JGI IMG/M metagenome (GOLD analysis project Ga0206131, IMG submission 148636) | Pelagic subsurface seawater microbial communities from Kabeltonne, Helgoland, North Sea - Helgoland_Spring_Bloom_20160517_1 | ecosystem: Environmental > Aquatic > Marine > Epipelagic ... | reverse complement strand
GGGAACTACATACGCTGGACATATGAGTGCCACCTAACAATCTGGGTTACTGTGTTAGGTGATTGACCGATCGTCAATCGTGTAAAGGTGTGTTTCGCACGCCTTTGAGGTCTCACCATTTGTCACTCTTAGGGCAAAGTATTAAACACCAAAAGCCGCCATTAATGCAATTGCAGCGAATGCACACAATGTCCGCACTGCCGACATCAATGTAACGTGCAGCTAAGGTCCGCAAAGAGCCCATTTTACTTGATTCTGCACTTCAGCGAATGTCTCCTTTCGGTGAATGCAAAAACGGACCCAGAAATTTCTGCTCAAAGCTGCCAGTCACCTCATATTTGGAAAGGCTATTTACCGCGCAGCCAAGAACTCGACGAAGGCTTTGGCTGATCCACACTTTGTACAAATTAGAATAGGATTTGAAGTTCATTTCTTTGGCAATCGAATGCACGCGACGGTTTTGCCATCAAGGCTCTAACACAAGTCAAATAAGACCCTCAAAAGCGTCAATTATTGCGTTTCAATATTAACCTGCGTCGCAAAAACCCAGCCACGCCAATAGGCGCTCTGGGATTTTTCGCGTTGCAATGGCTCAAATTAACTCAGAAACTCTCTAAAATCCAAGCAAGACGCGTGGAAGCCACAGTGCCAATGCGGGAAACATCATAACCAGAATAAGGGTCACAATTTGCAAGCCAATGAACGGCACCACGCCGCGATACATATGACGCAGGGTGATTTCTGGGGGGCTTATCGCGCGAAGGTAAAATATCGACGGCGCCATTGGTGGGGTGAGATAACTGGTTTGGATCACCACCAGAAACAGAATACAGAACCAGACTGGATCAAAGCCCAGCGTACGAATAATCGGCAGGGCGATGGGGACAAAGACGAGGATCACGGACACGAGGTCCAGTGCAAAGCCAGCCACAAAAGCGAGGCCAAGGATCAGTAGCAATATGGACCAAGTGCTCAGATCAAGGGCGGCGATCAAGTCCTTGACGGTAGAGATACCACCAGAGGCAATAAAGACACCGGCAAACATGTTGCCAGCCAGCAGGATGGTCAGGATCATCGCCGTGACGAGCATTGTTCGCCGCGCCGCATCAGACAGAACGCTGATGGTGAACTGTCCATTCAGTGCCGTCAGAACCGCCGCGCCGATTGCGCCGCAAGCCGCAGCTTCGGTAGGGGTGGCAAGGCCCATCAGGATCGTGCCAAGGACCGTGAAGATCAAGAAAACCGGAGGCAACAGAGCGAACCCAGTGCTGCGTATCATTTCGCTCCAACTTGGCATGTCTTCCACTGGAATTTCGATTCGCGGTGCTAGGCTGGGCGTGATCATGCAGCGCACGACAATATAAGCAATGAACAGCGCCGCCATGATCAGGCCGGGGAACAACAGCCCTGCGAAAAGATCCCCAACAGAGACATCAGCTACGGGGGCCATGATGATCACAAGAACTGACGGCGGTATCACAGTGCCAAGGGAGCCGCCCGAACAGATGGTGCCCGAAATCAAGGATTTGTCGTAGCCGTGTTTCATCATAATCGGGATCGCGAGCAGGCCGATAACCGTTTCTGTGGCCCCGACCACACCGCTGGCCGCCGCAAAAACCACGCCAAGAAGGATGGTACAGACAGCCAAGCCACCAGGCAATTTGCGGGTCCATAGGAACAATGCATCAAACAATCGTTCCGCGATGCCAGCCCGTTCCAACATACAGCCCATGAAGATGAACAGGGGAACCGCGGCCAGAATATAATTCCCGGCAACGTCTTGAACTTTGGACACAAATTGAAAAACTGCTTTGTCACCAAACCGTAGAAATCCAAAAACCAAAGACACACCAAATAGCGAATAAGCGACCGGAACGCCGATAAACAGCAGCAAAAAAAGTGCGGGAAACATCAAAAGAGCGAGGTCCATGACTTAAGCCTCGTGTTCTTTATGGAAAAGTTGGCGCAAGGATTTGAGAACCTCTGCCAAGATTTGCAAAGCAAATAAGATAAAGCCGACAAAAAATGACAATCGTGCAGGCCAGACCACCGGATTCCAGATACTTTCACCCGAGCGTTCACCGCTGATCCAGCCGTCCTCGAGATAGCCCCACAGGCCATAACACAGCCATAAAATCATCACGGCCAGCAATAGAAACCCCACCAGATCAACGACGGCCTTCCAGCGGGGTGAGAATATATCGTACAATAAATCAACACGGACATGCGCCTTTGCCTGCGTTGTTAGAGCAATGCCAAGCACAAACAGCGCGCCCATCTGCATATAGGCGATTTCATACGCCCAAATAGTCGGACGAGAGAAAACATAACGAGAGATCACCTCCCACATCATGGACCCCGCCAGTGGCACGATCAGCCACGCGGCGATCATGCCAAACAAGCGTGTAATACGTTCGATTGTGTCGATGAGTGCCTGCATGTCTGCCTCAAATTTGGCGTAAAAACACCGCCGTCAATCGACGGCAGTGTTCGTTTCATATTATGGGTAATTATTGCCCTTTTTTGTTGTCGCGGTATTCGTGTGAATGCGCCCAAGCCGCCTGATAGGCCCGTTGAGAGTCCAACACTTTGGCAAACCAACCACCCAATTCTGCAGCGGTTTTGTCTTCCCATGCAACGGTCAGTTCGGCGGCTTTGGTTATGACCTCATCGTCGACGGTGACAAATTCAGTGCCTGCATCCTTGAAAAACGCATAAGCCGCTGCGTCGTTGTGGCCAGTTTCCTGAAAGATCCGGTTGCCTTCCATGATGGCTGCTATTTCGATTATCTCTTTGTTGCGATCCGACAGGCGATCCCATACGTCTTTGTTAAAGGAGCATTCGATGACAACGGTTGATTGGTGGAAACCAGGCAGGATTATGAAGGGCGCCACTTTGTGAAAGCCGGACGACTGGTTCAACGAAAGCGCAGACCATTCAACCGCGTCCACAACCCCGCGCTCCAACGCCTGATACACTTCGGCGCCCGGCGTAACCACGGTGGCAACGCCCAGACCAGCGGCGATTTCGGACCAAGCACCAGCAGTGCGCAGCTTCAGACCGTCAAAATCTGCAACGGATTGCAATTTTTTGGTGGAAAACATGCCACCTTCGCGCGGAACATTGCCACAGGGCAAAGCCACCACGCCGGCGGTTTCCATGCGATATTCGCGCCACATTTCACGCCCGCCACCTTGGTTGAGCCAATGGATCATCTGATCAGCGGTCAAGCCACCTGGACGGCCTGCGAACAGAACTGTAGTTTTGTCACGGCCATATTCGTATCCGATGAATGTATTGCCGGTGTCCGCCACGCCATTTTTCACAGTTTCCGCAACTTTGAGCGCGCTGCCCAAGGTTCCCGCTGTAAAGACCTCAATTTCTACGTCGCCATTGGTGAGTTGTTCGACACGGCTAGCAAAGCCTTTAGCCCAGCTTTCTAATGGTGGACCACCACCCCACGACGTGGCCATTGAGAGCTTTTCCTGCGCCTGTATCGAGCCAGCGCTGAGCGACAAAGCGATGCCTGCCAATGCGGTCAGACCTATTTTTCGGATATCCATGTTTTCTCCCTATCACTGGCGAAATCCGCCATTTTTGGTACGCTGCTGCATAGCCACGTATTGTTCCATATGAGACTGTTCCAGTTGGAACGAGTCTTACTGTTGTTCTAACTGGAATAAAAAGCAATGATTTTCTTGAGCCAGAGCAAGGCACCGATCGCAATATGATTTAAAGAGTTGTGCTGTAGAGCGCAGTTTTTCGCAGAAGCTGCACAAGGATTTCGCGCTCATCAGGTTGCAATACACTCAGCACCTGATCCTGACGAGATTTCACATAATGAGCGATTTTCTTGTGCAATTCGCGGCCCGTTGCTGTGATCGTCAGCTTTGCCTGCCGGCCATCGTCCGGGTCTGGTGCGCGCTCAATGAAACCTTCTTTCAACATCCTGTGGACGCCGCGAGAAATTGAATTTCTGGGTCGCCCTGTCAGACGGGAAATATCCTGCGCGGTCAGCACTGGAAAATGAGAAAGGCTCAACAAAAGCATGTATTCCGCCCGAATAATGCCAAAATCCCGCTTCACCTCATCATAGGCAGGCACGATGATGGCACTGGTGACAAACGACAAAAGTGCGGTGTCGCGAAATTCTACAACATCAAGGAATGTTGCGGGTTCCGCACGTTTTTTTTCGCCATCTGTCATAGTGATCCCAAAGTTTGATCCGCGTTTTACTGAACTTCCATAAAAGTTTCTCTTGAAAATTGAAAGTGAAACAGTCAATATTGTTCCACTTGGAACAATATGGTGATTCATGTCCGACTGCACAAAACTGACGATACCGGACCTTGCCGCCAAGAAAGCAGCAGGCGAGCGGCTGGTTATGGTTGCAGTGGGCGAAGCCTTGACGGCGGCTTGGGCCGAACGGGCTGGCGTCGATATTGTTGGGGTTGGCGACAGTCTGGGTATGACATTGCACGGCCATGAAAACACATTGGCAATGACAGTGGATCAAATGATCGATCACTGCCGCGCGGTGCGACGGGGTGCGCCAAACACCTTTGGCCTCGTTTCGATGCCCTATGGGTCTTATTCGACCAAAGAATGGGCCGTGTTAAACGCGGTACGACTGATGAAAGAAGGCGGCGCCGAAGCGGTAAAGTTGCAAGGCGGACGCGAGATGTTTGACATCATCAAAGCGGTCGCCGACGCGGGTGTTCCGGTGATGAGCCATGTTGGCCTGTTGCCCCACCGCGTCCACATGCTCGGCGGGTTCAAGATGCAGGGGCGCACAGCCGAGGCCGCGATGGAAATCATCGACAATGCCAAAGCCATCCAAGAGGCTGGCGCGATCGGGTTGGAGATCGAAGCCATGCCCTATGAAGTGGGCAAAGCGGTGGATGACGCCGTTGATATATTTACCTTTTCCATCGGCGCAGGCGCGGCAGGAACATGTCAGTTGTTGAATGGCTATGACCTGATTGGGGCATTTGAAACATTCAAACCGAAGTTTGCCAAACGGTATGGCAACATGGCCGAAATGGCGACCAAAGCGTTTGAAGATTTCGCCACGGAGGTGCGTGGTGGCACCTTTCCCGACGCGGATCACAGTTACAAAATGAAACCGGAAGAGGCAGAAAAGCTGGCGGCTTTGCTGGCAAGTCAGGGCAGACATGAATGAACAAACGCAAATGCCAAACGGACAGCGCATTCCCAATGGAATGCTACAAGACAATTATCCGCGTAACATGTGGTGGGTCGCGGCGCGTTCAGACGAGGTAACCACAAAACCAATGTTGCGCTGGCTGCTGGAAACGCCTGTGGTTTTGTATCGGTTAGAAGATGGAACACCCGCCGCGCTATATAATCGCTGTCCTCACCGCTGGGCGCCTTTGTCCGAAGGGCATGTAACGGGGAACAAAATCATCTGCCCCTACCACGGGATGGAATTCAACACGAACGGACATTGCACCAAAGCCCCAACCCAAACCATGATGCCAAAAACCGCGCAAATTCCGGCATTTACTGTCCGTGAAGCAGGTGCGTTTATCTGGATTTGGATGGGTGACGCGGACGCAATTGACCGCGACCCACCAGATGTGAGCTATCAGACTGACCCCGACTGGACCTTTCTGACGGGCTATTACGAAGTGGCGGCAAACTGGGTTTTGATCCGTGAAAACGTGCTTGATCTGACCCACATCGCATTCTTGCACAAGAACACGTTCAAACAGGACGACTGGATCACCGCACCCGACACATACATGGACGGCGAAACCGTGTGTTACGAACAAGAGTTCGACCTTGCGCCACTGTCGCCACTGTTTTGCGCTGGAATGGGGCTGCCCGAAGACAAACCCATCAAACGCACGCAGGTCGGGCGAATGCCAACGTTGGCAATTTCCTTTTCCGATTGGAATGTCCATGATCCCGCGCCCGAGGCTGGCCGCCGATCTGATTTCATCATGCGTGGCTGTCATATCGTAACCCCCGCACATCGCGGCAAAACCCATTACTTTTGGGGGGCCGCATTTGATGTGCCCGAATTGTCCCAAGAGGTGGCCACCAAAACCAAGAACAGCGTTATTGAAGCCTTTGATGAGGACAAACATCTGCTGGAAAAAATGCAGGCTCAGATTGCGGCTGATCCGCGTGGCATGGATTTCCTCGAAGTGACACTCGGCGCAGATGGTGCCGGCATAAAAGTGCGTCAAATATTGAACAAAAAACTCGCTGCCGAAGGGCGCAGCATTACCTAGGGAGACTGTAATGAGACCAGAACAGATTTTGGCCGAACCAGCGCGTATTTTAACACAAGCACAACGAGAGCACTACTTTGAGCACGGTTTTGTTGGGGTGCAGGACGTGGTTCCAGCCGACATTTTGGCGGAGCTGCAAAAAACTACCGCAGATTTTGTCGAAACCAGCAAAGGCGTCAGCGCGAGTGACGACAGATTTGATGTCGGGGCCGAACATTCATCCGAAAACCCTATCCTGCGGCGTTTAAAAAATCCTGATGAACAAAGCGAGGCCTATTGGAATTTCTCGACCGGACTGATGGCGGATATCGCCGCTGATCTGGTGGGGCCAAATGTAGTCTTCCACCACTCCAAGCTGAATTTCAAATGGTTTGATGCATCGGATACGGTGAAATGGCATCAGGACATTCAGTTCTTCCCCCACACGAATTACAATGTGCTGACCATCGGCTGCTATCTCGAAGATACAACGATGGAAAACGGCCCGTTGGCAGCGCTCAAAGGATCGCACAATGACGATTTGTACAATCAGTATGACGATGCAGGAAACTGGACGGGCATGTTATCGGATCAGGATGCGGCAAGCGTGGATATGTCTCGTGTCGAGTATCTTACGGGCAAGGCGGGCAGCATTACAGTGCACAATGCGCGCACGTTGCATTATTCTCCTGCATCCAAAAACCCGATCCCGCGCCCCTTGCTGTTGAATTGCTATACCTCTTCGGATGCGAAACCTTATACCGCCCATCCATCACCGACCCAAAACACCTACAAAGTGGTGCGTGGCGAGCATGTGATCTGGGCCGAACATGACCCGCGCCCCTGCCAAATACCACCGAACTGGTCTGGCGGATATTCCTCGATTTATGCTGCACAAGCAGGCGAAGATAAATCCGCTGGCGGTATGATGTAGCGTTTAACGGCGCTAGAATGACCTGAATATTTTAATTTTCAGGTCATTCCCACGCGCATTGAAATGCCGTTACAAAATCACAATTTCAGGGACACGCACAAAGACCGGCAGAATGATCCACCCACGACGTTCGTTTATTTTTACACCGGGGCTAAAACCCAACATGTTTCCAATGGCATCGGCGTCAGGTTCGGATATTGTTTGCGTTGAACTGGAAGACGGCATCGCCCCCAGGGACAAGGCAAAGGCGCGCAAACATGCCTTGGCGCTGTATGACACTCAGCAAGCCAATGATGGTGTGGAACTTATTGTACGCATCAACTCCCTGCGCGAACAGTTCGGGATCGAGGACGTGGCCGCCATCTTGGCAACGGACACACCGCCCCCCGCATTGATTTTGCCCAAAGCCGCTGCCCGCTTCTCTTTGGTGTATTTACCATGCGTCGTACGAGCCGCTGTAAGGCGCGCCAGGCCATCCTCTGTCTTAGGACCTGTAGACTTCCCACCGTGCAGGGAACAGCGTCCATTGCGCTTGTACGCCGGCCTCTGGCAGGGCGTGCCTTTACGGGTCTTGGCCCCACAGCGTTGGCCGGGCCAATCGGGGCCGAAGCGCCATGGAATGCCCTTCTCAAGATTACTATTTGTCATGCTAAAATCTCCGCCTCGTATGGGGTTTCATTATACCCCATATATGCAGGTGGTGCGAGGGTTGGGTGGCTTGGTCCGTGCACCTTAGTCCGAGCAAAACTAAATAACGCAAATTGGTTCTATGCATAACTAGTAGCTGCTTGGGAGGTGGCTGCTCTATGGACGGTGGCACGTGGCTCGTGGTCCCCCATCCATGGGCCTGCGGCTCAACTTTAGGTATTAGGCTAGAGCAGTCATTCATTCAAATTGCAGCGAATGGCAGTTCTGAGCCCGTTGTGTGAGTCCGAATTTCCCGCTGCATGCGCTCGCAGCGTAGAAATTGGTGCTGCCGCGCAGCGAGAAAACCGACCATTCGTGCCGAGTGCAGCAAGGATCAGAGGTCGAATTCACGCAATGCGGACCCCTCAGACTTTCGCTGCGAGTTCTCAAACGGCTGCTATTTGCACATTGCGCCCGACATAAAACGCGGTGCGGGAACAAACGACTTTCACAGATGCCAGATGTCAATGTCGCAGCCAGGTAACTATTTGTCTGAACTCATTTCAGCAGAGTCAGGCGACTTCGAACAACGCTGCGGCCCCCATGCCTCCGCCGACACACATGGAGGTCACCACGTATTTTACGCCACGACGCCTCCCCTCAAGCAGAACGTGCCCGACTTGTCGCGCACCTGTCATGCCGTAGGGGTGGCCAATCGATATGGCACCGCCATTCACGTTGTAGATTTCGGGATCGATCCCAAGATGGTCGCGGCAATAGAGAACCTGGCAGGCGAAGGCTTCGTTGAGCTCCCAAAGGCCAATGTCGCTCATGCGAAGACCTGCAGTCTTCAGCAGCTTTGGAATGGCATAGATCGGGCCGACACCCATCTCTTCCGGTGCGTTTCCTGCAACTGCCATACCGCGATAGATACCTAGCGGTGTTAGGCCCTGTTGCGCGGCCATTTTACCTTCCATGAGCACACAAGCCGAGGCCCCGTCAGAAAGCTGGCTTGCGTTTCCGGCAGTGATCAGGCCCCCTTCGACAACCGGGTTCAATGCCCCGAGTGTTTCGGCCGTCGTGCCCGGCCGGTTGCCTTCGTCTTTTGACAAGGTCACCTCTTCCAGGGTTTCCTCTCCAGTTTCGCGATTTTTGACGCGTTTGATCGCAGTGATCGGAACGATCTCGTCTTCAAAGGCGCCAGCGGCCTGAGCCTGGGCCGTCCGACCTTGGGAAAGGGCCGCGTATTCATCCTGCGCCTCGCGACTGATCCCATAGGTCCGCGCCACATTTTCCGCCGTCATCAGCATCGGCATATAGGCATGCTCAGATAGGGCGATAACGTTTGGATCTTTCTCATCGCCCGCCCATTTCAGATAGGCATTCTGCAGGGCGGAAATATTCTCCTGCCCGCCCGCCACGGCAACGTTCTGACCATCCACAATGATCTGCTTTGCAGCCGTCGCAATGGCCATCAATCCCGATGAACATTGCCTGTCGATCGTCTGTCCTGCCACCGTATTGGGAAGGCCAGCCGCCAGCGCCGACAAACGGGCGACATTCATGCCTGCTGTCCCCGCCGTAAGGACCGATCCGATGACGACATCTTCGATCGTACCGGGGTCCACGCCTGCACGTTCAACAGCGTGCTGAATGGCGTGCCCCATCATGGTAGGGGATTTGATGTTGTTCAGCGCACCTTTGAAGGCAGCCCCAATGGGGGTTCGAGCGGTTGAGACGATAACGGCTTCTCTCATGGTCTCATCCTTACCAAAGCATCAACTGCGGTGCAGGTCCCAGCGGTATCCAGGATAATCGGATTCACATCCAACTCTACAAGCCTGTCACGATATTGAGTGGTGAATTGGGCAATTTGACTGACAACTTGAACCAGTGAACCGATGTCGTGTTGGCCCAGCCTCAGCTTGCGAGTCAGGCTCAGCCTGCGTAGCGCGTCTTCGATTTGCACAGCACTGGCCGGGAGCAGCAGCGTTGTGAAATCCTTCAGCTCTTCGACATCGGTTCCACCACGTCCGATCACCAGCGCATGGCCGATCCCCGGTTTGTGGCTGACGCCGGCGATGAACTCAGCCCGGGGGGCAGACACCATGCGTTCGATCAGGAACTGACTCGTGTCGAGGCGGGCGTCATATCGGGTGACAGAGGCCTGAATGGCGCTGATGGCGTGGTCTAAACCTGCTGCGTCTTTGATATTCAGATGTACCGCCCCGGCCTGGTTTTTATGTGCAAGATCAGCATTAAGCAGTTTGACCGCCAGCGGATAGCCAAGACGGTCTGCAGCAGTAATAACCTCCTCAACAGTGTCGGTCGCGTAGATCGGAACCGGAATGCCATGCTCTGCAAGCAAAGCCTTGCCCTCAGCCTCGTTCAG
>Ga0206131_10008349_pt1 | contig 10194 bp, 12 predicted proteins | sample Helgoland_Spring_FD_148636 | JGI IMG/M metagenome (GOLD analysis project Ga0206131, IMG submission 148636) | Pelagic subsurface seawater microbial communities from Kabeltonne, Helgoland, North Sea - Helgoland_Spring_Bloom_20160517_1 | ecosystem: Environmental > Aquatic > Marine > Epipelagic ... | reverse complement strand
CTCGCGCGGTTGGACAGAGAAAGAGAGATTGCTGAAGAGGACGCGCGGGCCGAACTCGACGCGAAGTGCTTGGACTGAAATCATATACCCGGGCAGGGTGCATAGCCTCGGGCGTTGGTCAAGCGGCGGGAGAGTACGTTGTAGGCTCTATGAGCGGGACGGCTACAGGTGGAAAGTTTTCACCGCGGAGGGGAGCGGAAGCGGGCAACGACTGTGTGATGGAGTAACTCGGAACGGCTCTGGTAGGGTCGTTTTTCAGAAATCCTCTTCCCATGCGGGCGCTGCCTCGGCCTTAGCTTGGGCGAGGAGGTCGAGTGTGCCGTGGGTTCTGCACCATGTTTCGATGTAACCCCAGTCGAGGAGCTTACCTTGGATCTTCATGACCGAGACGGTGTCGGCGTAGTCTTTCGGACGTTTCGCGACGCTGCTCCAGCGCAGTTTCTGGACGATGACATCCTCCGCAGAGGGTAAATAGACGAAGCGACCAGGAAATATCTCCACCTGCACCCGGCGATCAAAACGTGAGCGGTCGTGCTCATCGTCGCTGAGGCGGAAGAGTTCGATTTGAAACGCGCTGCCTTCGATTCGGATGAGTTCGCGGCGTGTCGAAGTGACCATTTCGAAGCTCATCTGCTCATCCATCGTCATTCCTTTCGGTAGTGTCGAGGGGAGTTTCGACCAATCGCTTCCGGATAGGTGCAGGACGAGATCCGCATCCCTGGTGGAGCGGGGCAGGCCGTAGAAATTCGACGAATATGAGCCGACGTCCATATAAGGGATGCCTTTGGTGGCGAACGTATCGAGAAGCATCAGAAGCGAATCCGTTCCAGTCATTGGGTGTGCCGTCCTGAGGATTCGAGATCGCTGACAAGTTTTTCCATTCGCTGCGTTTCCGTAAGGTGAGGGAAGCGGGCGGCGATGCCTGCGAGTGTCCATTGGCAGGCTTCTTCGAAAAGCTGTGCACCCGCGAGGAATTTCTCTGCAGGCGACATGGCACGAGCCTGCCGGATCTTCGCCATGTCGGCGAATCTGGCGTCGCCCTCGATGTCGGGTTGCATGGGTGGAGGGTAGCGGATTGGAGGGATGGCGGCAATCGGTGTTTTTCGAGATGAAGTGAGATTGGCCGGTTGCAGGCGTCCTTTCCATAGATAGGCTGTTGCGGAGATGCGCCATGTTGTTTTGATGCCGTTCGGGAGTGCGGGGGATGTTTTTCCCTTTATTTGGCTGGGGAAGTTGCTCAAAGCGCGCGGCCACCGGGTGACAATGGTTACGACCTGTATATTCCAAGAAGCGGCCGAGGCGGCGGGGATCGATTTCGTGGGACTGGGGACGGTCGAGGAGGTGGAGGCGATCGGGAAGGATCGCAGGATTTGGAAGCTCGGGATGGGGACGAAGGTGGTGATCGACTATGCGGTAAAATGGTCGGAACGGTATCTGGAGGAGATCGGGAAGTTGGGGGGAATTGATCTGATGATGGCTCCGCTGACGGCGTTCGGCGCGCGGATGGCAAGGGAGAAGTACGGGATCCCGCTGGTGACGGTGCACCTGCAGCCTATCGTTTTCCTGAGTGCCTACGAGACTCCGCTGCTGCATCCGTGGCTGGGTTGGTTGCGTGCGCTGCCGGTTTGGGCGAAACGGTTTTTGTTTTCCCTGCCAAATGCCATCGATCTGATGGCGCTGCCGGGGATACTGAAAATCTGCAAGGCGCATGGGGTTGAGTCTCCGAAAAGCCTTTGGCGGGATTGGCGAGATTCGCCCGACGGGGTTCTGGTGCTGTTCCCGAAGTGGTTCGGGGAACCTCAACCGGACTGGCCGGAGAATTTCCTGCAGTGGGACTTTCCGCTGGAGGATCTGAGTGCTCAGATGCCGATGAAAAAGGAGCTGGAGGAGTTCCTTGCGGCGGGGGAGAAGCCGGTGGTGTTCACGCCGGGGAGCGCGAATGTGCAGGCGGAGCGATTTTTCGAAACGGCGGTGGAGGCGGTGAAACGACTCGGAATCCGGGCTGTTTTCGTGACTCGGATGGAAGGCCGTGTGCCGCCGGGGATGGAGGACAGGATACTGCGGGTGGATTACGTGCCGTTCGGAAAACTGTTGGGACATGCGTCGGTATTCGTCCACCACGGCGGGGTCGGGACGATGGCTCAGGGATTTCGTTCCGGGGTGCCGCAACTCGTGATGGCGATGGCACACGATCAACCAGACAATGCGGAGCGTTTGGAGAAATTGGGTGCCGGGATTGGCCTGACGCCGGGGAGTTTTACGCCGGGACGGGTGACGAAGGAATTGGGGAGGCTGTTGGGGGAGAAAAGCTGGAAACTGGCTGCGACTGAAGTGAGGGGCAAGATGTTAGGGGGAAAGGATGCCGATGAATTGATCGAATGGCTGGAAACCCGCCGCAGTCCACGGAAGATCTGGAGGCAGAATGCCCTCTCGAACAGCTAGGAGTGGGACGCCCCAGGATCCGTGGGCAGGAATTCAATCGGCGAGGGAGCGGATGAAGGCGGAGAAGAATGCCTGGCCTTCTTCGAGGAGTGAGAGGTCGAGGAATTCGTCCTTGGTGTGGGCTTGGGCGATGGAGCCGGGGCCGATGCAAATGGAGGGGAGGCCAGTGGCGGAGAGGTGGGCGGCGTCGGAGAACCAGGGAGCGCCGACGAGTTGGGTGCGAGGATGGGTGGCGAGGAGTTTCTGGATGAAAGGATCCTCTGGGTTTGTTTCCATCGGTGGGTTCTCGTGGGCGGATTCGATGGTGAGTGGGAGGCGGAGTTGGGCGATGGTTTCGCGGAGCAACTGGAGGGCACCGCCGGCCGAGTGGAGTTCGGGTGTCTGACGGATGTCGATCTGGGCCTTGGCGTAGTTTGGGACGATGTTGGCAGCGGTTCCTCCGGTGACCGTTCCGATATTGAGGGTCGAGGGGCCGAGGACGGGGTGGGCGTAGGTGGCGAGCACCGGGGCGAGGTTTTCCTGGAGATCGAGGAGGGAACGAGAGAGTTTGAGTATCGCGTTATCGCCGAGGTGAGGCTGGGAGGAATGAGCCGAGACTCCAGCGGCGGAGAGGGTGGCCCAGAGGGAGCCTTTGGTGATGTGGACGATGTCCATGGAGGTCGGTTCGCCGACGATGGCGAACTGGTAGTCCTTGGCGTGATGTTCGGCGAAGTGTTTTGAGCCATGCTGGGAGGCCTCTTCGCCCATGAAGGCGACGAAATCGACGGCGATCGGGAGATCGGCGAGGATGCGTTTGTTTTCCCGCAGGGCTTCGAGCATGGCTGCCATGGGGCCTTTGGTATCGGATGCGCCGCGACCCCAGATTTTGCCATCGCGGATCTCGCCGGAGAAAGGGGCTATGGTCATGTTCTCGACGCTGACTGTATCGAGGTGTGGACCGAGGAGGATGCGCGGGCGACCGTCGAGAGGGGCGAAGCGGGCGATAAGGTTGGGGCGGCGAGGCTGGATTTCCTCAAGGGTGACCTCGGCTCCGGTGTCGGTGAGCCAGTTTGCGAGGAAATCGGCCATCGCCTGCTCGTGGGTGACATCCGCTTGGTCGAGGGCGGCGTTGTCGGGATTGACGGAGGGGATGCGGATGAGATCCTGGAGGAGCATGGGGGGACTCTAAATTTTAAATTCTAAACTTCAAGGCGGAGAAGAGGGGTTGCTCCTGTCTCCTGTGATTTGTTTGGCTGGGCGGTTGCAAATGGTGGTGGTGGTTGGCAGGCTTGGGGGAGAATTTATGGTTACGAATTTGGCGGCATATCGGTTTGTGGAGCTGACGGGCTTGAAGGAGCTGCGTGAGGAGTTGATTTCGCTTTGCAAGGGGGTGGGGTTGAAAGGGACGATTTTACTGAGTGTGGAGGGGGTGAACCTTTTTGTTGCCGGGCCGGGGGAGGCTGTTTCGAAGTTGATGGAGAGGCTGCGGCAGATCTCCGGGTTGGAGGATTTCGAGGGGAAGGTGAGCGAGAGCGACGATCAGCCGTTCCGGAGGATGCTGGTGAGGATCAAAAAGGAGATTATTTCCTTTGGGGTGGAGGGTGTGGAGCCGGGGAAGCGGACGTCGCCTAAGCTGCAGGCGAAGGAGCTGAAGCAGTGGCTGGATGAGGGAAGGAAGATCACACTGCTGGATACGCGGAATGACTACGAGGTGAAGCTGGGGACCTTCGAGGGAGCCGTGGTGCCGGATATTAAGACGTTCCGGGAGTTTCCGAAAGCGGTGAGTGAACTTCCCGAGGGGATGAAGGATGAGACCGTGGTGATGTTCTGCACTGGCGGGATCCGCTGTGAGAAGGCCGGGCCGTTCATGGAGATGGAGGGTTTCAAAAATGTGTATCAGCTGGATGGGGGGATTCTGAAATATTTTGAGGAATGCGGGGGCGATCACTACGACGGGGAGTGCTTTGTTTTTGACCAGAGGGTGGGGGTGGATCCGGCGTTGAGGGAGACTCCTACGACGGTGTGTTATGCCTGCCAGGCACCGCTGGATGAGGAGGATCAGGAGGATGTGAGGTATGTGGAAGGGGAGACTTGTCCGCATTGTTTCGTGCCGGAGCCGGAGAGGATGGCGGAGCGGATTTGCGAGGTTCAAGGCAAGCTGGATGCGATTTGTGAAGTGTTTCCGGGATCGGAGGCGCAGGAGAATCGGAGGCCGGTGAATGTTTCCGCGAAGTATGACAGGTGGCAGCTGGGGGATATGCTGGTGGATCAGTTTCCGCAGGTTTCACGGGAGGAGTGGACGGAGCGGTGCGTGGCGGGGAGGTTCGTGAGCTACGGGGAAAAAGGCGCGGGGATGGATCATGTGGTGAGGGCGGGGGAGAGGATTTTGCAGGTTTTCCCGCCAGCGGTGGAGCCTGATGTGGCGAGGGGGATCCGAATCGTGTGGGATGACGAGGCGGTGGTTGTGGTCGAGAAGCCTGCGCCACTGCCGATGCATGCGAGCGGGAGGTATCATCGGAATACGCTGCAGTTTCTGATGAACGAGGTGTATGAACCGAAGTATTTGCGATCCGTTCATCGGTTGGATGCGAATACGCGGGGGTTGGTTTTGTTTGCTAGGACGCGGAGGTTCTGTCGGCTGATGCAGAGACAGTTTCTGGAGGGGAAGGTGGAGAAGATTTATCGGGTGCGGGTGCAGGGTCATCCGGAGTGGGACGAGAAAGTTTGTGAGGCTGCCATTTCAGCGGATCCGGAGGGGCCGGGAGGGCGCGTGGTGGATGAGGAGGGGCTGGCGGCGCGGACGGATTTTTCGGTCAAGGAGAGGTGTGGGGATGGGACGGCGTGGCTGGAGGCGAAGCTGGGGAGCGGCCGGACCAACCAGATCCGGGTGCATCTCTGGGAGTTGGGTTTTCCGGTGGTGGGTGATCCGTGTTACCTCCTAGGTGGGAAGATGGGAGACAAGCAGACGCTGGAGGTGGGCGATGCGCCGATGGAATTGGAAGCGTGGAAGCTTGGGTTTTCGCATCCGGTTACGGGGGAGTGGATGGTTTTTGAGAATGGAACATCGAACGTTGAAGGCTGAACATTGAACATCGAAGGGAAGATTCCTTGGTTTGCGGGAGCTTCGCGGAGGAAGCGGTGGCTGGTTGGAGTTTCGGGGGGGATGGATTCGATGGCGTTGTTGCATTTGCTGCACCAGGAAGGTTTCCGGGATGTGGTGGTGTGCCATTTGAACCACGGGTTGCGGGGGGCGGAGTCCGCGGGGGATGCGCGGTTTGTTAAGCGGGTGGCGGGAAAAATGGGCTTCAAGGTGGAGGTGGGTAAGGTCGATGTGAGGGCGATGATGGAGGAGGTCGGAGGATCGCTGGAGACGGTGGCGAGGAGGGCGAGGCATGAATTTTTCGGAGAATGCGGAAGGAAGCACAGATGCGGGAGCTTGTTGTTGGCGCATCACGCAGGAGATCAGGCCGAGACGGTGTTGTGGAACCTGATGAGGGGATCGCATGGTTGCCGGGGGATGCAGGTTTCCAAAGAAATGAAGTTGGGCGGCAGGAGGATGGAGTTGGTCAGGCCGCTGCTCGGTGTCAGGAAGGCGGATCTACGGGAATGGATGGAGTCGCGTAAATTTCCATGGCGAGAAGATGCGACCAATGTGCAAAACGATGTGGTTCGGAACCGGTTGCGGAACGAGGCATTGCCTTTGCTATGTGAGATTGGCGGGCGTGATGTTACCGAGATGTTGGTGCGCGCGGCTGCAATGGGTGAAGGTTTGAGGGAACTTGCCGGGTGGGCAGCTGAAAAGGCCGATGCGGTCGATCCACAGGGACGACTGCATCTCAAGGTTTTCCGTTCACTTCCACCGGCTTTGCAGACCGAGGTCATGGCAGGATTTCTGAAGCGCCACGGCGTTCCGGGGATCAGTGCAGATCTGCTTGAAAGGAGTGTTTTTGTGGCTGAGCTTGATGGTGCGGCAAGCGTGAATCTTCCCGGCGGCGGGAGGCTGCGGCGGCGCGCGGGTAGAATTTTCGTGGAAGGGGTTTGAGCGCAGGCTTGCTTTCAGCACGGAGATGTGGGCAATTTCGGAACGTGCCAGATACAGAAGTAGACGCAGGGAAGAAGAGGCGCTGGAGCGGCTTCGTCTGTCCGGATTGCAGGTTTGTTTTCCGGGTGCCGAAGGATCACGATGGAGAAGGGATCATATGCCCCTCCTGCCGGAGGATGCTCAGGATTCCCGGGGAAGGTGAGGAATCCGCTCCGCTCATGGCTCCCTTGCAGAAAGTCGACTTCGCGGAACAAGAGCCCGATCCGCGTGGAGAGAAGCGGGTGAGGGCGACGCGCAAGAAAAAGAAGAAGGAGGCCGAGGTGATCGACTGGGATGCGAGTCCCGGGAGATGGCGGGAAACCCGTAAAAAGGGAAAACGTGTGATACGTCCGCTGCTCGGCTGGATGATCTCCATCGGAGCCGTGGTCGGTACGGTTTCTCTTATTGTGAAAGCCCGTGATACCGACAAGGCCGCTGCCGGGGACAATATCGAGGAGAAGCTGGATCAGTTTGACGAACTGGTGAATGCGCCGCTGATCCTTCCCGACGACGAACTTGTGGATCCAGTCGAATTGCCGAAAATCATGGAGCGCAGCGAGGCTGACTTCATTGGTCTCGCTGAGCCGCTTGCTGAGAAGTTCTTTGCCGCGAAAAAAATCGAGGATATTCTTCCCATCGTACATGACCCGAAAGGCGCCTGGAAAAAGATTCGTGCCTATTATCCGGGCGGAGTGATCAGTCCCTTGGAGATTTCGAAGTTTAATTCGACCGGGCGCGTGAGCTACAAGGACAACTTCGCCGCCGTGAGCATCATGACGGCCGACTTCGAGCAGAAGCAGCTGGCTTTCATCGAGGATGATGAGGGGCTGAAGATCGATTGGGAGAGTTGGATCGGATGGTCCGAGATGCCGTGGGCGGAGATCATCAAGAAAAAGCCTAGGGAACCGGTGCTGGTGCGTGCGACGCTCAAGTGGGTGGACTACTACAACTTTGCATTTTCGGATGAGTCGAAATGGAGATCCTACCGTCTGACATCACCCGATGGTGAGAATATGCTCTACGGCTACGCGGCGAGGAACTCGCTGCTCGACCAGAGAATTCGCCCCGGTGAACCGAAATCCAATGTCGCGGTGATAGTGAAGATTCATTACCCGGAAGACGCGCAGTCAGGCAAACAGGTCGTCATCAGCGAGTATGTCGCGGATGGCTGGGTGATCGCCGGTGAGGGGGAGTGAGGGGGAGTGAGGTAGACGCAATGGAATGATGGTTTGCCTCTGGCGATACAAGAACAACACTCGGAACTATCCCGGTTATCACCTGAGCGCCGATCTGGAGGGATGCCGGTTTCTTCGGGAGAATCTTTCCACTATCGGAAACAGGTTGACCATTCCCCTGAACAAACCGGACAAGGCAGTTCTTTCGGTTCCAAATAATCAGGGTGGCAGAGCAAGGTTTATTTCAGGCGGGAAGCTGCGTGTTGAGATTATCGCGAACCTTTCGGATGATCACTTCGAATTCGATGAGCGGGAGGAAACCATTGTCCTGACATGCTCACGATCGCAGATCGGTTGTCTTTTGCGTGGAATTGAAGACATTGAGAGCGGAGAGGGTGACTACTGTATAAGAGGTGATGGGGCTCACGCCCTGTGGTTCTGGTGGCAGACAGGGGATGGCAAAATTGGCTGACAAGAATTCCGGCGAAACCCGGACGCATCAATTGATGTCCTTGGACCACGGATGTGGCTTGTCGGTTGCCCATGCAGCGCGTCTGTTTTCTCCGATTTCATTGTCGAGTTCCTGCATGCTGGCAGTCATCGCCGTTGTGCGCTCCGGTTGCTTGGAGGCGAGGTCATTTTTCCCGCCGATGTCTTCCGCAAGATGGACCAGCATGGGCTTCCGCTTCTTGTTCTTGCACGAGGAGTTCAGTAGTACTTTCCATCCGTCTTTGCGGAGGCCGATGAGTTCGCCCCTCGCCGTGTAGTGGATGAATTCGTTGCGCTCGGATGGGGTGTCTCTGGATAGTGGCCGAGGTGCCATTTTTCGATCGCGGTGGTGGCGTAGCCGGCGGAGCTGAAATGATCGGCGAGCGTGTATTCGTCTGGATGGATGCCCTTTTTGCTCTGTGGGAAAAGGACGTGCTTTTCGAGGCTCACCCGTTTCGGGTAGCAACCGGTCAGCAGCGCGGCTCGCGACGGCGAGCATACGGAAGACGCCACCATGAAGTTGGTGAAACGTTTCCCCTCGGAGGCAAGGCGGTCGAGGTTGGGGGTCTTGATTTTCTTCGAGCCGTAGCAGGTAAGGTCGTTGTAGCCCATGTCGTCGGCGAAAATCAGGATCACGTTCGGCTTTTGGGCGGCGATGGCTGCCGTTCTAGGGGAGTGCCTCTGATCCCAACAATGAAAATTATTGCTGCCTAGATTTACGAGGCAGCCACTTCGAGAGAATACTTTATAAATTAGCCTTGCCTAAGTTTATTAGTAGCGGCTATTTCAGGCCGTATGAAAAATATTACGTCGACGACGATAGCGATCATGGCCGCAGCAGCGGGAGGGTCACAACTTACGGCACAAACGGAGAATCTTCGCCCGTTGAGCACGGATCGGCCGGATGCCACGGAGAGCCCTTACACGGTGGATGCGGGACATTACCAATTCGAGGTGGAGATCGGCTCCATGACCAGGGACGGCGGGGAGAAATCCTACGGCCTAGGCGAAGTTAACGTGAAATACGGGGTGGATACATGGACCGACGTGCAGTTCGTCCTGCCGCTGTATAATCATATCGCCGGTGGGGCGGGGGGCTTCGGCGATATGCAGATCCGAGTGAAAAGGAATCTGTGGGGAAATGACGAGGGCGGAACGGCGCTCGCTGTGATGCCGTTCATCCAACTTCCAAGCGGTGCCGATGGAATCAGCAGCGATGAGGTGGAGGGCGGTATCATCGTCCCATTCGGGTTCGAGGGGGCGTGCGGATGGGGCTACGGAATCCAAGCGGAACTCGATGTCGTCGCGGACGAACTCGGCAGCGGGCATCATTTTTCTTTCCTCACCTCGGCGACAGCCGCCCGCGCGCTCACGGAAAATCTGGGAGTATTCTTTGAAGCGGTGGCGATTTTTAGCGAGGGATCGGAAGCTACCTCGGAATACTATTTTAACTGCGGCCTCACCTACGGCGTGACCGATACCTTCCAGCTCGACGGCGGCGTTCGCGTTGGTATGAGTAACGATTCTGAGGATTTCACCCCATTCGTCGGATTCAGCACAAAGTTTTGACCATAAATTTAGCCAAGACTAATTTTTCTAGTTGAAACGAATAATATTACACAAAAGTATGAATCACAAAATGCTTCGACGAAATTTCGCAAAAATCACCTACGGCAGCCTCATCGGGGCTGGGGTCTTGCTCACCGCGCTCGGTTCCGTTTCTTGCTCGGAAAAGGGGAAAACCGATACATCCGGAAAGAAGCGTGTGGTTACGAGTTTCACCATTATCGCGGACATGGCGCGGGAGGTGGCGGGGGATGCCGCCATCGTGGAATCCATCAACAAGCCCGGCGCGGAGATCCACGGCTACGACCCGACCCCGAAGGATGTCGTCAGGGCGCAGCACGCGGATCTTGTGCTGTGGAACGGGATGAACTTGGAGCTCTGGTTTGAGAAATTCTTTGCCAACGTGAAGGACGTTCCCGGTGCGGTGCTGACTGAGGGAATCGATCCGATTGGGATTTCCGA
>Ga0206131_10008337_pt1 | contig 10205 bp, 8 predicted proteins | sample Helgoland_Spring_FD_148636 | JGI IMG/M metagenome (GOLD analysis project Ga0206131, IMG submission 148636) | Pelagic subsurface seawater microbial communities from Kabeltonne, Helgoland, North Sea - Helgoland_Spring_Bloom_20160517_1 | ecosystem: Environmental > Aquatic > Marine > Epipelagic ... | reverse complement strand
TCGATTGCTTCTCTTTCCTCTTCATCAGCGTTTGTATAAGTTGTAATCGCTAAAGAAGGTGCTAAACCATTTTTAATGTTGTTAATGTGGAAGTTATCTACCTCTGTATCTAAATCGATTACTCTTAATGCACCGACATAATCAGGTAATGGATAGTACTTCATACCAGGACGATACGGATTATACACGTATATTTGGCGTGGTTCTGCCTCGTTGGTATTTGGGTTGTAAACAGGTAGGCATGGCAAATCTGCCACGGATTTTCCTGTGTATCTGTATTGGGTAGCCCATTCGTCACTAATGTAGTAACCTGGAATCTTACCTCTATAATCTTTTTCTTTTGCCCTTAGGAATGAATAGTCAATATGGTATACTTCTGCTATGGCTGTTCTTGCTTTATTCCAAATAACTTCTAAACTGAAGCCACCATATAGCTTATAATCTTGTGCTACCTTTTTAAATATGTTATTCCAAGTCTCTCCGTCTCTATTTGCTTTCTCTAATACATAATCTGGTTCAGCTACTAAGCCTTCACCTACAATACCATCTACAATAGCGTTTACACACGTATTGTGGATAGAGGAGTTATTATATAGTTCGATTAGTTCTTCTGGGAAACTATTATGGAGACCAAACTTAACAAAATCCTTACCCTTTTCCTCTTGGATATAGACTCTGTCTGTTGTTTGTTTTGCTATGCTTGAAAACTTAAGTTTATCCATTGTATGTTGTATAAGTACCGTTTTCGTTCGGTGATAAATATTGTGTAATGCTTACCTCGTTGCTACCTGAAACAAATGCCCTATCTGAATATATTAAATCAACAGGTTGTTCTTCTCCTGCTTCATCCCATATTTCATTATAAGAGTTCCATGCTGTAGCTACTGTTTGCCAAGTTGCTGGAATAACAAGATTAGTCCAAATCCCTACTTCATATTGTCCTGAAGGTGAAGGAACTAATGCACCATCATTCTCTATTACCAACCAACTCCTATATTGATTAGGTACTGAAGTAGCAGTTACAACAAATGTTCCATTACTCTCGTCATATGACTGACTAAATACAGCAACTAAACTATCATAATATCCAGAACCAGTATTAACTGTGTCTAAATAAATAGCATTTTTATTAGTTGTTTCTGATTTATTAAACTGTAGCATAGAAGGTATCAAAAAAAGATTAAGGGGGCACGCTTAAATACGAAACCCCCTTAGTCTTATTGTTTTTATTAACTTAAAGTAATGCCGCTTAGTGCATCACCTAAGCTTCCTGATATTTCAGAAGCTGGTTCTGGTTCTTGACCAGTGAAGGTTAAAGAGTAGCCATTTAAATCGCCGAAAGCTGTTCCTGTGGCACCTGTGCCGCTTAACAACTGTACGCCGTTTTCCTCGCCTAATAACCAGTATCTACCAACGCCGTCTTGCGAACCGTTGTTAGTTTCTACGATGATTTTTAAGTCTGGATTTTTAGCTAATACTCTAACTTGGTTACGTGTAGAGGATTGTAGTTTGAAGAATACTGCGTTAACGCTTTGTTCGTAAAATACAGTTCCGTTTTCTGGTGTAGCTGAAATAGCTTCACTGAAATCAGAAGTTTGACGGAACAACTCGTATTGGAAGAACTCTCCTGAACCTGTAATCCCACTGATTAACCCTTCACTTGCGTCTGTAACGCTGGTGATTGAACCAGATAGAATGTATAGGTTTTTAATACCGCCAGTGTTGTCTCTACAACCTAACGTAAATCCTGAAGTTATATCACATGACATAGTTTATCTGGTTTTATTTAATATTAGAGGGGAGTATTTCATCCCCTCCTCTATTAAGGGTTATTATTATGCTACATCGTTACTTACCCAAAACTCTGGATAAGCGATGTTTACTCCTAACTTAGTAGCGATTCTGTGACGTAGTTGGTCTGTGTTAATGTCATACCAAAGTTGAAACTCTGAAAAATCTGACATTAAATCAGTACCTGCAACGATTTGCTTAGCAGGCCCTACTACGATTCTACCTGAACCATTCAATCCTGAAGTACCTACAACTTTTACACCTGGTGCAAATGGGTAAGCGATTTCCAAGATACCACCTCTGTTAGAGATAGAAGCTGGGTCAAAGTAATAGTTATTAGCTGTTCTAAGTGCAGCGATGAAAGTACGGAACTTAGAAACTGACATGAAGAAAGTTAAATCTTCTCTATCTGCTACATCATCAGAAAGTGCAGCTAACATAGTGTCCATGTTTGCTAAAGTAGCGTCTGCAGTACCTGCAACAACTACACCAGCAGTTGAACCTGAAATAGTTGCAATCAAACCAGTACCACCATCAGTACAACCAGCATCACCATTCCATAAAAATGAATCATTTGATTTTTGAAACTGATTTACTAATAGTTCAGAATATGCTTCTGCAGTTTTGAAAGTAGTATTGTAGCTACCTGGTTCGAGGTCTGCAATACCTAAGTAATACTTATCCATGTCTTTAAGGCATATGCCGTCAAAGCTGGTACGTGGACATACTGTGATGTTACGTTGTGAATAAGTTAATGAACCTGAAGGTGTAGATACACAAGTTCCGTATTGTACTTGTAAATCAACTTCCATAAGGTTGATTGGTTCTTGGTGCTTAACACCTTCTTTTACGGTTACATATTCCATAGTGGAACCTCCGTAAACGATTTTTGGTAGCAATAAGCCGGCTACTTCGTTATTAAACGCCGACAGTGCTGATACATCTAAAGCCATAATGTTTAGTTTTGTTTGTTTTTAAGTTGTTGAATAGCTAACTTGATTCTGTCAGCGTTAGCAGCTGATTCTATCGAGAACGATTGAATGTTGTTTTTAGGTTGGTATGAAGACATTTCTGATTTCACTGAAACAGAATCCATAGCAGGTGCATTTTCATACGATGCCATTTTTTCTTTAAGTGATTTCATTTCTTCCTTCATCTTACCTAACTCTTCTTTCATAGCTTCTGCGATTTCTGCAATGATAGCTTCAGTGTCAACTGCAGGCATTTCTACCTCCATATCTTCTTTAACTACTTCCGCAACAGCTTCTTTGATATCTTCAATAGCATCTTTCATGCCATCCTTGTACCCTTCTTCTTCAGCGTCAGTTCTTGCATCAAACTCTTCTGCCATCTCTGAATCTACATCTTTTTCTTCTTCGCCTGCCTCTACTTTAGAGATACTTTCAACGATTGAATCTTTAGTTTCGATAGTAATACCATCAGCAAGTTTGTGCATTCCGTCCGGAGCATCCATTTCCTGATTATCAGTAGTTACTACGCTTACTTTATCACCTACTTCAAGTTCATCACCTGGAAACTTAAGGACAAATGCAGAGTTTTCATCAGCGATTTCGCCAAATACCTCTGCTACTTCTTCAGTTACAGCTTCTTCACTAAAAGTTTGTGTAGATTCTTCGTTTACGATTTCTTCAGTAGCAGCAACCTCTACAAGTGAAAAATGTGATTTCACGAGTTCTTTAAGTTCATTAGAAGTCATATATTCTAAATATTTAATAGGTTAATACTTACATCCCTAAAGGGGTGCGTATATAAATATAAGGAAAGATTGCCTCGGTGAACTTTTTTTCGTATATTACACTATATGAAACAGTTTAGAGATACACCATATTATATTACAGAAGAGGGTAAAGTGTTTAGATACTATCCTGAACGTAAACATATTTACAATAAAGGTTATATAACCAAACCTGAAAAGTATAAAGAACTAAAACCAGGTACCCAATCAATGGGATACAAACAAGTTGTATTACACGAAGGATTCTCTAAACCTACATCTTGTAGAGTTCATAGATTAGTTGCTGAACTATATGTTCCTGGATATTTTGAAGGTGCACACGTAGACCATATTGATTGTAATAAATCAAATAATCATCCTAATAATCTACAATGGTGTACTAAAGAATATAATAATAAAAAAGGTAATAATCCTAACTATCCTTTATTCGTCCAGATTTGATAGCACACAGCAGTTGCTTGTGATTTATCCCGCCCTTCCTTTTCAATAAGTTCTGGGATGCATCTATTGATGAACTCTTCTTGTCTTTCATTTAGTAGTGGTGTAGGCATATTATTTTACTTTTGATAACATCATTTCAGCGAATAGACCTTCAACACTTAGCCCTAATACTTTACCTGATTTAATGTAGTTATTCCAAATATCTTTATTATCGATTTTGTATTTAGCAAACCAAGTTCCATCTGGTAAGTTGTAACCATAGTTTTTAGACTTATCATTGTCACTTTCTTTAGTCCAAGTTTCAACCATAAAAATATCATCAACTAAGTTACCATCGTGTTCAATATTTACTCTATGGATAACTTCATCTTTCATTGCTTTATGGGCAAGTTTTTCAATAGTTTCCTTTGTAAAGTAAACATAATATTCACCATCAGCATCTCTACGTTTGATTAACTTGTTAGGTATCATTAATGGAGAGATAACTACTTGTTGTTCGTCCATAGCAGCAAATGATTCTTCAACTTCTTTTAGTTTAGACATTTCCTGCTTGATAAGTTCTTCAGTAATAGCTGCTTCAAAGTTCTGAATAGGAACGCAGTTAGGTACTTTTCTACCATTCTTAGTTTTTAGTCCTATTGCTTTATAGCCTGGCTGGCAAGCATCATCTAAATCGTTGTATTCTTCCTTTACAAACTCTTCACCTGCTTGTCTTAGTTTCTTTTCTGCCCAACTAAGTGCACTTGGACCTCCCCAAAGTAAATAGCTAATATAACCACAAGCATCATAGTTTTTTCTATCACGTTGTAGTTCATAGTTGTCACGTTGTCTTATTAGGAAACTACGCATTCTTCGTACGGTATCAAGCGATATCGCTTCGCGGTTGGCAAGCTGTTGGGCCCTAACTTTACCTACGCGAGTAGCGCATTTATTTCCTGTTGCTTCATTTCTTTTGATTCCTTGTTTAGCTGCATTAACTGCTGCTTCTGGGTAATCAGTAAATGTTTCAGCAATTAATACCTTGTTTAGCTGCATTAACTGCTGCTTCTGGGTAATCTGTAAATGTTTCAGCAAATGATTCTGCATTTGGTTTAGCGAAGTATAGGAAATCTTCTTCTATTGCTGGTTGTTCTACTAATGCGACAGCATCTATACCTGCTAATACGCTATTTTCATCTATGTCTAACTTTACAATCTTCATACTAATAAATATTTATGGGAACTGTCTTCTCGTTTGTAATAATGTTTCTGCTTCTAAACCATTTGATACATCACCTGCTAAAACATAAGCCCTTACAGGTTGTGATTGTGATAATGTAGGTGTTAATGTACCTGTTGCACCTCCTATTGTTGTTGTTCCTATACCAAATGAAGTATTAGGAATACCTCCTCCTCTTGGAGTATTAGGGGCTGCTGTATCACCTGGTTCTGTACTGTTAATCTGTCTTAAAGAAGCTGCTGTTGTAGCTGCTAACAAAGCAAACTGCGTAGCCTGATAAGCAATAGCAAATGGACCTGTTGTTTGCGAGTTTTTAATAATACCAACACCTGCTTGTGCTGCATCAATAAGTACGTTAGCTGATGCTATAGCTTTATTTTCTCCGAATAATGCACCTAATGCACCTTGTAGATTATCAATACCATCTGTAAGTAATAGTTCTTTATACTCTTGTTCGGCTTGATTTATTGCCCGTATCTTATCACTTTTAGCTTTTTCTATTTGAACCTCTGTAGCAGCTTGGGCTGTTTTAGCATCAATAAGTTTTAAACCACTATCAGCAAGTTCAGTATCTAATGTTATTTCCTTTTTCTTAAGGTCAAGTTTTTCTTCTTGGAACGTTTTATACTTATTATCTTGTTCAAGTTGTTTTTGTGCTGTTTCATCTGCAATAATACCTGCCTGGATAACTTGATTTAATACTTGTTCAAGTTGTTTTTGTGCTGTTTCATCTGCAATAATACCTGCCTGGATAACTTGATTTAATACATCTTTTGCTTGTTCTAAAGCTATTTTTCTTGCTTCAACACCTTCTTCATTTACTTTTAAGGCATTTTGTTCACGTGCTAATCTTTCTTCAGCTAACTTAATATCTGCTTCTGCTTGTTGTCTGGCTATTACAAGTTGTTCTTCTAATGTTCTATTATAGGCATCAGCTGTTGCTTGAATATTTTTTAATCTTGCTTCACCACCAGTAATAGCACGTTCAGTATTCTTGATTAACTCGAGTTGTTCAGTATATAACTCGTTTGTTGTTTTTATTTCTTCTTGGTTATTCTGTTGTCTTTTTCTTAGTATAAGAAATGCTGCAGATAAAGCAGCTACTGCTGTAACTACTAAACCAATAGGATTTGCCCTTAATACTGCATTATATATTCTCTGTGCTTTAGCTAATAAATCAGTCTCTGTAGCTAATACTCTAAATCCTTCAAGTGCACGTTTAGAACCTTCTGCTAACGCAATAGCACCAACTGCTGCTGTCTGGAAACGTTCAGCTTGTTCCTCTGTAACAGCACCTGTAATAGCTAATCCCCCAGCAAGTGTAGCAATACTACCACCCACTAAGTTAATAGCACCATCAAGGGTTTTAATGTTATTTTCTAACCTATTTACCTGCTGTTCCGCATCCTGCGTATTCGCATTTATGTCAATATTGACTGTTTGTGTTGTTGCCATCTGTTATGCTTTTTTCTGTGTTATAAACCAAGAACCACTTGTTGGGGCGTATAGTGTAACACCTTCAAAGGCTTTATTAACTAAATAGTTACCTCCTAAGGCACCATCTATTGAATCTGTTGATTGTGCTGTTATCTCTATTTTATCATTTGCGTTAACTGTATTATCACAAATAAATCTAAGTTCTCTTTTATATCCTTGTGAATCTCTACCTATAACATTACTTGGGTCTGTATCTGGTAAATAAATAGTAGCTGTTCCACTACCACCAGTCCATCCTAAATCATAAATGTAATCATTAGCATATTCACTACCTGTTAGATGTACTACTTGACCAGCTGATACTACTAATGGTTTATTATCTCTAAATACAGCACCTATTGTTTGTTGTGTACCAATATATGCCCTACCATTAAAATCATCTCCACCTAAGTTCTCCCAACTTTCTAAATCTCTATTAGGATTAATAGTAACTGTATTGATTAAATCTTTTACTGTTCTATTATTAGTATCAAAGTTACCTATAGCAATATTACTATTACCTCCGTGTATTGTTAAATCCTGGCCTATAGCGACTGACTTATTTGAACCACTGATACGGGTGTTTTCACCACCGATAATGGTTGATAACGCGGTATCTTCGCTGATAGACGATGTAGTTGATTGCTGTATAGCACTATTACTTACACCTTGTTCTATAGTGTTTTCAGTACCAGTAACTGTAACAAACTTAGCATTATTTTGAACTAAGTTATTACTACCTTCTACACGTGCTATTTGTACATTATTTCTAACAATATTATTGTCACCTCTTGTATCAACTGTTTCTGCTGAAATATCTACTTCATTTAAACCTATATTTGTTTGTGAAGTAAACCTTGCATCTGTTGGTTTTAAAGTATTCCATACAACAGTATTATCAGCACCAAACACACTAAATCCATCACGTGAAGCTGCTTGTGGGACTGCTGAACCACTATAATCAGCACCTGTTTCAAAGTCTTCATATACCACAAAACCACTTTCACTAAATCCAGCATCATCAACTGTAATATCAACTACTGTATCATCTATTGTGATTCGTCTTCTTGGGTATTTTAGTTTACGAGGTAATGATTTAATAAGTTCTACTTCAACACTATCCTCTTTAGTTACGTTAGCACCTTTAATCTTGTTGATTCTGTAGTAATGACCATCTATAAAAATCTTATCATTAAGTTCAATATCTGGAATCTCGTTAGGTGATAAGAAAATATTTAGTGTAACTAATCTACTATCTACATCGTATAACTCGTTAATATAGAAAGACCAATATTCTTCGAATGCTGTTCTTTTTGTTCTACCATTAAACTGTGATTGATGATAGTTATAATGTCCTGGAGAATAAGTATTACCAAAATGTAAATCTATTGTATCACTAAAATCAGCAGGTGTAGCTTGTAAGTGTGATGCTAAACCATAATCTGATTCTGTATGTACAACATTATTTTCATCTTCAAAGTAATATCTGCTTAATGATGTAAGACCACTTTGTAAAGTTCCTACAACACCATTAGCATCAAATCTACCATTATGGAATAATAAACGAGGTGCAAACTTAGTTCTTTTAAATCCTTGTGTTGAATCATCTTTTTCTGCTAATACAGGTAAAACAGTAAATGGTGCACCATCTATACCCTTTAAAGGGGTTGGGGCAAAATATTTACCTATTACTTTTTCACCATCTGCTAAGTCAGATTCTGAAACATAATCAAACTCTCCATATATTTTTTCTCGAGTTCTTTTATGGTATTGTATTAATGCTGTATTGTCTTCTACATCTGTAAACTTAATATCTTTAGGTTGGTTTTGTAATGGATGTGTTATTTGCCATTTCTGGTTATAATCAACTTTACCACTCCAATCAACTATATTTCCAGCATCTATCCAATCATTAAATGTCTCTATTTTAAGTACATTTCTTTGGTTTTTAACTGGTTCAATAACTAAGTTAAACTTTTCAATCAGACCTTGTAAAAAATCTGTTACACTAACATCTCTGTAAATAGGTGCTAAGTTAACATTACCACCTAAACTTGTAGTTGGTCCTTGTACAAGTTCAAATCTTGTAGATGATGTTGCTAATAATCTTAATGTTTGTGTTCCTGAAGCTGTTTCTGTATAAACAACATATACTTCTATATCATCACCTGATGCTAAAGCATAGTTATTAGTTACTATATTCATTAAACCACTTACAGCACCTGTTGAATCAAAAGTAAATGAATCAAACTGACTACCATTTTTATAAATGATTATATTGATTTGTCTTGCATCAGCAACAACATTATAGTTTAGGATTTCGTATTTAAACTGAACCTTAAACTGATAGTTACCATCTATATCAGCTGTAAATGTTGAAGTTGTATTATCGTATTGACCAGCATTATCAAATAACTCTGTTGGGAAGTTTACTTTAGCTACTGCTTGTGTATCTGTGTAATCTTGATTTGCATTAGTATATGCTAAGAATGATTGTGATACTGGTGAATCTGATGTAATACCTTTTTTATCATCCTCTGTAGCTAATAAATAAATATCATCTGTATAACTACCTGAAGTAAATAATGATGAAGTATACTCGTATCCTAAGTTATCAAAAATAACATCTAAACAACTTCTTACTCTAATAGCAGGTTTAAAATCATCTACTCTAATGGGTGTATTGTAGTTAGAGAATGTCCTTGATTCACCACCACCTTTTATTTGTGTATCTGAAGCTGTATCAACATCAAATCCATAGTTTACTAAAGGATAAAATACAGCACCATCTAATAATGTCTTATCCCAACTACCAGTAATATTACCATACGTGTAATCGTGGTCGAGAGACGAGAAATCTAAATCACCAAATGTTACATCTTGAATAAGTGTACCAAAATCTACTGTCTCGTTTACAACAACAACATTGTATAAATCATTACCCTGATTATCAGTAATAACACTATCTAAATAAAGTTTACCACTAAATACTTCAGCACCATCTTGTAATATTTGACAAGGTACTGTTTTAGTAAATGAAGTAGAAGGTGTAGCACCTACATCATACAAGTTACCAAAGAACTCGTTATTGGTTTTAGATGGAGGTAAAGTAAGTTTTTGTGAAGAAACACCAAATACAGTCCCAATATTACCTGATTCAATAGCTGATATATCAAGTTTAAATGGGGTTGATTCGAGTAAGTCTAAATCATACTTTACTCCATTATCATTTATCGCCCTTATTATAGTCATTATCTTCTACTTCTTTCACCATTAGCGTATTGATATTGTACTTCATATCTAAATAGCTTTTGGCTACGTGGGTTAGTTTTTTCTGTAATACTTGCATTGTTGATTACTACGGGTAAAAACGTTGTTCCTTCCTGTACATAGACATCAGTGCTAAAGAATAGTTCGCGTAAAATATCCGCGTTTACTTGCGTTAAATAATCACTATTTGCTGTATGTTGTTTAGTGATACTGTTGTAGTAGTTATTTCTACCTCTACTTGATTTATCATAC
>Ga0206131_10008324_pt1 | contig 10215 bp, 9 predicted proteins | sample Helgoland_Spring_FD_148636 | JGI IMG/M metagenome (GOLD analysis project Ga0206131, IMG submission 148636) | Pelagic subsurface seawater microbial communities from Kabeltonne, Helgoland, North Sea - Helgoland_Spring_Bloom_20160517_1 | ecosystem: Environmental > Aquatic > Marine > Epipelagic ... | reverse complement strand
AAGTAATAAAATATTTAATAATTTTTTTTCAAAAAAAAATAATATTATTATAGTTAAAAAAAAGATTAATGTAGCATTTCTTTCGCCTGTTATTATTATTACTAAAAACAGTCCTAAAAATAATATATTTTTTTTTTTTAATATTGGATTGTTTTTTTTAAAATCAAAAAAATAAAATAAAAATAAAAATAACATTCCAACTTGGCTTAAATATCCACCAGCTATTAACTCATCTCCAAAAACTCCAGAGAATCTTGAACAATCATTAAAAGTAACAAAATCATTGCACATTCCAGGTTTAAAACCAAAAATATTTTTATAAAAAAAATATTGATAAATGATATCTCCACATATGAAAATCATCAAAATAATATTAAAATAGATTAAAAATTTTTTTTGCTCTTCATTAATATTTTCTAATACAAAAAAAATTGCAACTGATAATAATAAATATCGAAAATTCCCTATTGATTTTATTATTAACTGGTAATCTTGTTCATTAAGGATGGAATTAATTAGAATAAATAGAAAAAAGAAGAAAAAATAAATAAATAGATGGTTATTAAAAAAGTCATTTTGATTTATAATTGTGATATTTATATAAAACAATAAAACTATAATCAAAAGAGCTGTTGTTATGTTGATAGCTGCGCTCCCAAGAACCACAATTAATGGGAAAAAAACCACCAAATATAAAAGTGCTTTATATAGAAAGTTTTGACTTTTTTTATTATTTAGCATCATTTTTAATGATATATTAGCGTTTAGTTAAATAAACCAAAAAAATAACCTTTGATGACTGAATTTTTTTTATTTTTTTTTATTTTGTTAATCATTTTTTTTATTAACAAATTTAGAATTCAAATTGCTAAAAGAACTAACCTTATTGATAAGCCAAATAAAATTAGAAAGTTTCATTTAAGTGAAACTCCTTTATTAGGAGGTCTAATGATTTATTCAGCCTTTTTTTTTACAAACTATTTTTTATATTTTTTTTATAGTTTTGGTATGATTGATATTATTATATTTGCTGCATCTTCTTGTTATTTTTTTATAGGTCTTTTCGATGATGCTAAAGGCCTTCAATATAAATATAAATTATTTTTTTCATTTATTTTATTTTCTTTTTTTTTAATTTTAGAACCAAATTTACAATTAACTAAAATTTATTTTATAACGTTAGACAAGTATTTTTACTTAGGTAATTATAGTATTCTTTTTACAGCAATTTGTTTAATGTTGCTAACTAATGCTATTAATTTAATCGATGGAATTGATGGCTTATGCATCTTAGTAAATATTATCTTCCTCACTTGTATTATTTTAATTTTTCAAAGCATTAATTTTCTTTATATAGTAATGATATTTACATTGTTTTTTGTTTTATTGCTTAATTTAAAAAGAAATATATTTTTAGGAGACTCTGGGTCTTTATTCCTTGGTTCATTTATTGGGCTTATATTAATACATAATTATAATAATCAGTTATTAGTAACAAATTACCCAGTAGAAAATATTTTTATAATTTTAATGGTGCCTGGTATAGACATGCTTAGAGTCTTTGCTCAACGTATTTTAAAAAAAGAAAATCCTTTTACACCAGACAGGATACACCTTCATTATTTACTTTTGGATATACCTTTAAAATTAAAAAAAGTCTTAATTATATTTTTATTTTTAATTTTAATTCCTTTTTCTATTATTTTTTTCTCTGATACCAACCAACTTAACATAATTTTATTTTTTATTTTATTTTATATGTTCTTAATTTTTTTCATACATAGAATAAAAAAAATTAAATGAATATTTTTTCATATTGCACATAAATAGCAAAGGTGTAGCTCATTTTATTGTTAACGCTATTTGGTTTATGATTTTATTTTAAATTATAAATATGATTATAAAGTATAACTAAGATCAAAAAATTAACCTATCATAATTTATTGAACCTAATATAAAAAAATTAAAAATGTTTATCTTTCCATGTTGAAGGTATATTTTCAGAATTAATTTCAATATCATAATTGTACACAAAATTTTTCGCTCCTTTATTTTTTATGTCTAATATCATATCGTCAATTGAATCAGAAATATTATACTTGGTATTATATTGGAGTAACTCTCTTGCTTTATTAGCATCACAATTTGCCAACTTTACTTCATTAGGTCTATCTTCAAAATATTGAGGTTCTAAATTAAACTTTAACTTATTTGAAATCACCTGATAAAGTTCGTTAATTGTAATATAATTTTCATCAGGCCCAATATTGACAAGCTCTGAATTAATATTTTTATCTCTTGCTAATCTATCTATACAATAAATACAGTCTCTAACATCAGAAAAGCATCTTTTTTGCTCTCCATCGCCATAAATAACTGGTCTTCTATTTTGCAAGATCATATTTATCATTATTGCTGCCACATTTCGATAAGGGTCTGTATACCTTTGATTTTTACCAATAATATTATGAGGTATAGCAATATTGTATTCTATATTATGTGTTTTGGCTAAATTAATTAATATTTTTTCAGCTGCAAGCTTGGCAATACCATAAGGATCAACAGGGTTTGGAATATCACCTTCCTTAAATAATTTATCATTTTTTCCATATCTTGCCATTGAAGATAAAAAAACTATTCTTTTTACTTTACTCTCTATCGCGGCAGTAAAAACAGAAACAGATCCTGAAAAAATATTTCTAGTTATTAAATTTGGTGCAAAATTTGAGAGACCCTCGTGTGCATAAGCTGCTGCATGAATAACTATATCTGCACCTTTAAAAATTTTCTTGTTGTTTTCAAAATCCTCACATTCAGTTTCATAAAATTTAACTTTTGAATTCACATTCTTTAAATCGCCTCCAATCAAAGTGTCATTTCCACTAACCTGAAACCCTTTATTAATATAATAATCAGCTAGATTAGATCCTAAAAAACCTGCCACACCTGTAATAAAAATATGCATTTAATTAATCTATAGGTTATTTGTTTAAAAAAAACTCTTAATTTTGAGCTTTATAATTAATAAAATCATCTTAATTCCCAATCTAAATGAGCTAGTAAAATCATAAGTAATTTTGGAATAGCCAATTCTATAATTATAAAATACTGGTATTTCAACTATTGAACACCTTTTTAAAATTAAATTAATCATGATCTCTGGTTGAAAAGTTGAGTCATTAACTTTTAATTTATTTTCTATCTTTAAATAAGCCTCTTTAGTAAATGCTTTAAAACTACACCCAACATCGGTTAAACTTGGTCCAGAAAACATATATCCTAAAAATTTAGCTACAATTATATTCCCATATCTCAAAAATGGACCCATCTTAGCTCCATTTGTAATCATCGATTTTGAAGTTCTTGTTCCAAAAACACATTCAAATTTATCTAAATAAGGTAAAAATTTATAAAAATCTTCTGAATTAAAGGTTCCATCTGGTTCGCACGTAAAAAGATAATCTCCTTTTGCTTCAGATAAGCCTCTTTTTAAAGCATATCCATAACCTTGTTTCTTTTCAAAAAAATATTTGGCTTTAGTTTTTTTAATTTCCTGACAAGTATTATCTGTTGAATTATTATCTATAACAACTATTTCTTTATTAATTTCTAATTTTTCCAGGTCTTCTATAAAATTTTTAATATTTAGCTCTTCATTAAAAGTGGGAAGAATTATACTAAATAGTTTATCAGATTTTATCATAGTTTTTGTTTATTGAATAGTGCAACAATAATCAAAGATAAAATAGGTACCCATAATGGAAAACTATACATTACGTACCTACCAATATTTGAAGTCCCTCCTCCTGCACCAAAAATAACTAACGCTAATGGTATTAGAAATTCATAATTAGAAAATGAATAATTTTTTTCAATAATCTTAAAAAAATGATTTAAAAAATAAGGAAATAAGCAAAATAATAAAGGAATTAATCCACCTGAAATTCCTTTTAGGTTATAAAAAATTTTAAGCATCCTTCCAAACCCTTCAACAAAAATTGAATTATACAAGCTTATAGGATTTTCCTGTCCCCAATAACCATTTTTAAAATAAAATGAATAGAGTACAAAAATTAAAATCATGATTATTCCAGATATCATAGCAGCAAAAAAATAATTTAAGTATTTCCTATCTTTTAAAAAAATCCATCTAATAAAAAAAAGAATACACATGATGAAAATAATTTTTTCATTTACTAGTGAGGCAATAATTATTAAAAAATAGGAAATATATTTTCTATCCAAAAAATATAAAATTAACATAAAGTATAAAACTGCAATTCTATCTAAAGTGAATGCTTCAAGATGAATAATGAATATAATGGAAAATAATACTGATAAAATAGATGATGATAAATCAAAATTTTTTTTTTTATAAGTATAAACAAACATTAAGGATGCAATTGCACATAAGGAAAAATAATTCATTAAAGCATTACTATATGTTGCGCAGGTATACATGTTGCTTAGGTTTGATTTGATACCTGTAAGCTCAACACATGGTATTAGTTGATAGATTAAATATTGAACCACTAGTCCTAAAAATCTAAGATTCATGGGTGCTTCTACATCATAGCTTTTATCTCCAGTTAAATAATAAATAATTTGATCCTGGTAATGATAATAGGGTAAAAAGTTTTCGAGCTGCATTCTATAAGTATAGAGAAAATCTCTGTACAAAATAATTACAAATGCAAAGAATAAAATAAAAAAAAGATTAAGTGATTTTATTTTATTCATAGATTTAAAAACAATTATATGTTTAATTTATATTACTATTTATTTCCTAAAATAAGAAAAAATACTATTAAAAAAACCAAAAAAAACATAAGAGAATTCAAATATTGAAAGGTAGTACATTGTTCTTTTTATAAGCAAGAAATATTTAAAAATTGAGCTTAAAAAAAGATTAGTTGATTTACCATAACTCAACTTTATTTTTTTGATTCTATTTATTTGTTGGGCATTTTTTTTATGTGTTTTTTGATCTTGATGAATTCTAAATGATGCAATGGTTTTATTAATATGAAATCCACAATTTGGGTAATTGTATAATATTCTTAAATACCATTCATAATCAAAATCAACATCATAGTTTTTTAAATATCCCAAATCTTTGGTTAGTGATTTATGCCAAAAAGAACATTGATTACTTAAGGTCATCCCCTCATACAGCAAAGAAATGAAGTTAGGCTTTATATATTTCAATTTTTTAATTATCTTATTACCTTTTGAAATTAAATTCATATTTCCAACAAATAATTTTTTTGATGAATTTGAATTAATATATTTATTCATAAGATTTAGTGCATTAGTACTTGTAAAAAGATCGTCTGAATTTTGCCAAGTAATCCAATTACCCTTAGCTAATTTAATACCTAAATTTATCGCATTGGCCTGACCATCATCTTTTTTTGAGTGCCAATAAGTTATCGACTTATTTTTTTTTGCAAAGTTTTTTATAATTTTTAAGCTATCGTCTGTGGATCCACCATCTAAAATTATTATTTCAAATTTTTTATAATTTTGTTTTAAAATACTATTTAAACAGTCACTTAAATATTCTCCATGATTCAAATTTGGAACAATAACTGTAAAAAAATTAGTCATTAAGTTAATTTTTTTAATAAGTATTTAATCGAAAGCTTTATGCTGGGTCTATGAATAGTTTGAATATGTCTATTTATATTGTTTGATGAAATTGCTTTAAATAAGAAAGACTTTGTATCTTTATTTTTATAAATTGGATTAAAATTTTCTTTAAAATTATTATTGAAATTAATTCTTAAACTTTTATGACTTCCGCTATAGTCATTTCCAATATTTTTAACCAAACTAAATCGTGGCTGGATGCTAAATAAATTTTTAGAAAAACAGTAGAAATTAAACCTTATAGCCCACGAATCTATTAAAGAATTATTTTGCGCCCACAACATTAAACTCATATCATTTCCTAATTTTGAGAAGTTTTTATTCTTTTGATTAAAAAATTTTGTGTCATGAAAATTAACCTTATTCCATTTTTTTTTCCATGTTGCCCAACCCCAACTTGAATGCCTTTTAATTTTTAACAATCTATTAGATAATTGATTTTTATAATTCTTTAAATATGAATAAGCTGATATACTATAAATAGATCTATCATTCATATAATAGCTGAGACTTTTATTTAAAAAATTTATTGCATATCTATTTAATATAAGATCATCTTCTAAAATTATAGCAGCTTCATTCTTTTTGAAAACAGCATTAATCCCAGATATGATGTTCTTTGAGAGTCCAAAATTTTCTTTCCTAAAAATTAATTTATAATTTTTTATTTTATTTAAGTTATTTATTATATTTTTTACCTTAGAATTATTTGCTTTATCTTTGTCATTCTTAAAGTGATCACAAAAAAAGAAATACTTGTGCTGGTTATAATTTTTGTTTTGATAAATAGAAGCTAATAATTTTTTTAAATGATTTGGTCTGTTAAAACAGAAAATAATAATTGGGTAATACCTCATTGCTTTAAGTATTGAGTAAAATAGATTTTATCTTGTAAATCAAAAAATAAAACTATATTATAAATTAATGAAATTGTATTTTTTTTTAGCATTGTTAATTTTATGTATTAATACAAAAGCCTATGCATATCTAGATCCAGGTGCCGGATCATCAATACTTCAATTAATCTTAGCCTTTTTAGCAGGTTTAGGGACCTTCTTAAGTTTATACTGGAGTAAGTTTAAGTATTTTGTAAGAAAAATTTTTAAAAAATCAAATTTAGATGATAACAAAAAATAAAAACTACTTACAATCTTAAATCCAAAATTGCTTAAAAAAAAATTAACAAAAGCTGAAAGTCTTAAATTTCTTCAAAAATTCTCTAAAGATAAATTTATAATTCCTAAGTTTATTTTTTTTTCTTTAGCACAATATAAAGAAAACAAAGCTAAAATAATTAATAAAATTCAGCTTAATTTTAAAAATCAAAGAATTATTATACGCTCATCTGCAATAGACGAAGATGGTAAAAATAAATCAAATGCTGGAAAATATTTATCAATAGTAATTTTGATAAAAAATCAAAAGAATGTAATTGGCAAAGCAATAGATAAGGTTATTAAAAAATTTAATAGAATTAATGATCAAATACTAGTTCAATCTTTTCTAGATAAACCTGATATGAGTGGTGTAATTTTTACCAAAGATCCAAAGAGTTCATCAGATTATTATATAATTAATTATGATAAATCAAAGAAAACAGATCTAATAACATCTGGAAAAAAAAATATAAGAATGAAAACTGAGCTAGTTTTTAAAGAAAAAATAGCACTGAGCAAAAATTTTTTTAAATACCTTAAAATAATAAAATTAATTGAAAAAAAATACAAAAATGATTCTCTTGATATTGAATTTGCTATTAAAAATAAAAAATTAATTATATTTCAATGTAGAAATTTAATATTAAAAAATAAAACAATAAATATTACTGATGCTCTCACTAATATTTATAAAAAAATAAAAAAAATATCAAAAAATCCTTTACTTCCAGGAAAAACAACAATCCTAAGTAATATGGCTGATTGGAATCCTGCAGAAATTATTGGCTTTAAACCTTCTAACTTATCTATTTCACTATACGATACTCTTATAACTAAAAATATTTGGGCAATTCAAAGAGATAATTACGGTTATAAAAATGTTCAACCAAATGCACTAATGTTTAATCTCTTTGGATTTCCTTACATAGATTTAAAAACTGATATAAATTCATTTTTGCCTAAAGATTTACCCAATAAGATATCAAATAAAATAGTTAATCACTCCATTAATAAAATATCCAATGCTCCATATCTGCACGACAAAATAGAATTTGAAGTAATAGAAACCTGTTATGATTTCTTTTCTGAAAAAAGAATAGATAAATTTTTAAATAAAAAAGAAAAAAAAATATATATTTTTCATTTAAAAAAACTTACTAATAATATTTTAGTTAATGGAAGCTCTAGAATAAAGAGTGAGATGGCCAAACTAAAAAGTTTTGAAAGTAAATTAAGCTATCTTAAAAAACAAAAAATTAGTGAAGTTCAAAAAATTCATTTTCTTATTCACAATATAAAATCCTTTGGCACTCTCCCTTTTGCCGGAATAGCAAGGATAGCGTTTATCACAACTAAAATTTTAAGATCTTTTGTTTCGTTAAAAATAATTAATGAAACTGAACTTGAAAAATTCTATGAAAGTATAGACCTATGTACAGAAGACATTTTAATTGCTGCTAATAAAGCATTTCAAAATAAAAACTTAAAAATTAAGTTTATTAGAGAATATGGTCATTTAAGACCATCTACTTACTCTATTACATCAAAAAATTATGAAGAAAATTTTAAAAATTACTTCATAAAAAAAAAGATAAGCAATAAGGCACGTATAAATTTTAAGTTTAATAATAAGCAAAGAATGAAGATGAATCAACTTTTCAAATCTCATAAATTACAGTTAGATATAAAAAAATTTTTATTAGTTGCAAGAACATCTATTAAATTAAGAGAAGAAGCAAAATTAATTTTTACAAAGGGTATTAATGAAATCTTCGTTAACCTTATAAAATTGGGTAAAGAAATGAAAATATCAAGAGATGATTTACAATTTTTATCGATTAAAGAATTTGAAAACAGATATCAAAATTTGGATGTAAATAAATTATCAAAAATTTTAAAAAAAAATATACAACAAAATAAAAAAGATTTTAAATATCTAAAATATATAAATCTACCAGATATAATAATTTCTCCAAAGTGTGTTTATCAATTTGAAAAATCACAGGTTAAAGGTAATTTTATAACAAATAAAATTATTAATGGAAATATTTTGAATTATACAAATATTATAAATAAAAAATTATTTATTAATAAGATTGTTTTAATTGAAAATGCAGATCCAGGTTTTGACTTTTTATTTGGTCTCGGTATAAAGGGTCTAATAACTCAGTATGGTGGAGCAAACTCACATATGGCAATTAGATGTTTGGAAGAAAACATACCTGCTTGTATTGGTATTGGTGAAAAAAGCTTTGATATTATAAAAAAATCAAAAGTAATAGAATTAAACTGTTTTCAAAATAATTATAAAATATTATCTTAAAATGAAATTTTTAATTACCCCTTATGTATATTTGAATAAATATAATAAAATATGTTTTTCAATCAATAAGGAATGGGCTGATTTATTTTCAAAACTTAATGTTCAGCTATTTATGATTACTTATGATGAAAGTCTTAAAATAAAAAATAATGATATATTGGGTTATGATGGAATAATATTATCTGGAGGCGGTGAAATTAACCAACATAAAAAGAGTAAACTAAATACTCTAAGAGATAATTTTGAAAAGAAACTATTAAATGTTTCGATTAAAAATAAGATTCCTGTATTAGCAGTATGTCGTGGCTATCAATTAGTTGCAGATAAATTTGGTTTTAAACAAAAAAAAATTAATTATCATAAAAATACTAATCATAATATTTATTCAGTTGATAAAAAAAAAAAAATTAACGTAAATTCTTATCATACCTATGGTATTTTAAAGTTGAATAATGATTTTAAAAAAATTTTTAGTCACAAAGATGATACTATCGAAATTTGTGTGTCCAAAAGTAAAAAGATTTTTTGTTTTATGTTTCATCCTGAAAGATACTCAAAAAGTCAAATATATATCAAAAAATTGATAAAACAATTTTTTAAGATTAAATGAATATAGTCATAATTGCAGCAGGTAAGGGATCAAGAATTTTTAAGAAATTAAAAAAAAATAAACAATTAATTGACTTAGAAGATGGTGTGTTACTAAAAATATTAGTTGAAAATGCTATAAAAGCAAAATTTGATAAAATTTATGTTGTTGTAGGTTTTAAATCTAAAAATATTATTAATGCATTAAAAAACTATCCCCAAGTTATATTTGTATATAATAAATATTTTGCAACAAGAGAAATGTTTTATTCAATCATTTGTGGTTTAAAAAAAACTAATGCTGATACTTTAGTTTCATATTCAGATATTTATTATAATTATAGATTATTAAATATAATTATTAAAAAAAAATCAAAAAATATTCTTTTACCTGTAAACTTAAGTTGGAAAAAAATATGGAAGATAAGAGGGAAAAATATTTATGATGATGCAGAAACTCTTAAATACAACAATAACTTAGAATTAATTGAAATA
>Ga0206131_10008320_pt1 | contig 10217 bp, 10 predicted proteins | sample Helgoland_Spring_FD_148636 | JGI IMG/M metagenome (GOLD analysis project Ga0206131, IMG submission 148636) | Pelagic subsurface seawater microbial communities from Kabeltonne, Helgoland, North Sea - Helgoland_Spring_Bloom_20160517_1 | ecosystem: Environmental > Aquatic > Marine > Epipelagic ... | reverse complement strand
ATCAGACATAATCGAGTCATTTTTGTACTCGTATGCATACGCTGCAACTGATAATCTTATGCGCCGCCTAATCTCAGCTTCTACTATAGATTGATCAATCTGTTGCATCGGCAACATTTGTAGCAATGGTATGTACTACGTGCTGACTTGTATCTACTATATCTGTTATCGACGCACCTGTGTATAAACTATACCCAATAATGCAGCACACAACAAAGATTGCTGGTTTAATCATAGTGATGATCCTTTTTAAAACATAATACAATGTAACATTTATGTGTATTAATGTCAACCATTATTTTACAATTATGGTGCTTGCTTCTGCTACTGTGTATTGAGAATTACTCAATGACCCTGGGTTGCTTGGAGGTATCGCAGCAATGTAGCCGTCTTGCTGTAATTGTGCTTCTTCTAATTTATTGATGTTTCGTGATTCTCGCATCGCTGCAACTATTGCCTGTCCACCAAGTGAATTTATATTTACTATTCTTTCAAGGTACTCAGCAACACCTCCTCCAGTTGTATCAAGTGCATAAGCTGGAATAGTACTACTCAATGATATAGCATTACTTTCTGATGACTGGATATTAGTAAGAATTAGACCCATCTTTGCACGAAGTAACTTTTCTCGTGCTTGTTGTTCTTGTAAACGCTTGAAATTTGCTTGCACTGTTTGTGCTGTGGTGTTTGTAGAGTAAACACTTTGCATAAGAGATTTAGCAGCATTGATTACAGCGGTGTATGCAGCGCCAAACGTGCCATAGGTGCCGGCGCCGTACACTCCAGCTGGGATAACCCAATTCGAGCCAACAACGTACACACCGTCTATTAGATATTCTAGTACTACTAGAATACCGGTGTTGGTACTACTGGATCCATCGTCTTTGTAAAATACATCAAGTTGACCGTTAGTGCTCATTGTGCTTAGTAAATCATAATTTTGTTGTAACGGTGCAGCACTATTAAATCCAGCAGCATAACCAATAATGTCAGCAACTGTAAAGTTATCATTGGGTCCAGTTGCGAGCTGTATGTTACTCTCAACACCGTAGTAATTTTGCCAGTACTGTGCTACACCATCCGGTATATAAGATGTCAAACTTTGTATATCCGGTAATCCCTTCATTGTTTCAAGATTAGTAGCAGCATTAGTAAACTCAGTGATACCGGTACTTTCAATACCTTTGATTTGTCCAAGGCTTCTTATTAATGCACCATTTGCAATAGCTAGATTATCCGGAATTATGCCATACAGTCTTTCGCCTAAGCTTTCAAATACAGGATTAACACTTCCGGTGTCATTGATATAAATGGCCCTGCTAGATATGCCGTTAGCACTTAGCGGTGCAGTCAGTGTTGTAAAGCTTGTAGCAAATAGTTTTGTGGGATCAAACAAGTCACTGCCGCTAACAACTGCTGGTTGCGTACATGATAAGATAGCCTTGACTTGCGATACTTCGAGTGTTGTTAACGTTGCAAACGCTATGAAGATCTGTTCTTGAATACCGCGAGGTAGCCTCGAACCAGACCTAGCAAGAGTATTAAAATCAATACCAAGTGTGCCTAACAGTACGTTAGTGGTTATGCCAGTTGCACCCAATGAAGTAGCAAGTCTTGGACTTATAACTATTTTTGCTAGTTTAGCGTACATCGGGCCTAATGTACCTGCGTCCAACATGTTATTAAGTAACTGCCCAGGGGATCCTAAATCTGCGAGCTGTTGGAAGTTAACAACTGTGCCAAGCAACGAACAGTCATTGCCCATTGCAACTCCTGCATAATTAGTACCACTTAATGCGCCTGAACTAACACTGTCCATACCTGGAAATGTACCTGCAGAAAATATGTTTCCGCTGTTATTTGCAGCATTAATGTATTCGTTGCTTAATTGTGTAAAAGAAATTGCACTGCTTAATACTGTCGCAAACTTTTTAGCATCGCCTTCGATTTCGTTTCCGTTGATTGATCCGCCTAGTACCAACGCACTCTCGGTACGTCCATATGTCAGCACACTATCAATGCTGTCGTTAGTGTGCATTACTGAATATGCAGCATTACCTGAGTACAAATCAAAAGGTGCCGAAAATACTGCATCTCCGAGACCATCAGTCATACTACTGAATTCATTTATGTAAGTGTTAGCATTTGCTAAGTTAGATATTTTATTTGTTACATCATACAACACACTTTGTATAGTTTGTATTTGTAATGTGTAGGTGTTCATACTATACAACGTTGGGTTGCCAGATTGTCCTGTTGTACTATCAACAATATCTAACGTTATTCCGCTGTTGCTAGCAATTGGTTTATCGCCTAATGCTACATCTGATCCATTGGCGAGCATGCTTGCACCTGAAGTTAGTACCATTGATGTAAGAGAATTTGCTGCCATGTTATACGCCGATGATCACATCTGTGCTACCCATAAGTCGTATATCGCCGCACGAATCAGCGTTGCCAACGTAATTAGGTATTTGTCCTCCCACTCTAACACTAGTGGACCCTAAGGTAGTAACTGCAACACAATGTATTTCCATAGCAGGTGCGCCGCATGGTGGGTGCGGAGTAACTTTAGTTCCTGTTGTACACACTGGTTGATTGTTAACTAATACACTGATCACCCCTGGACCAGAAGCAATACCGCCATTAATATTTGCGTCACCTACTCTTATAATCCCTGGCATCTTTTATCCTCACTAACACTGATAGTATTTATGGTGCCTGTACTTTTACTTTTTTGCTTTACCATACTAAGCTACACCGAGTAAACTTGACCAATGAGCGAATCGTTATTCAAATCCCTGATCAGTTATAGCTGCAACGCGATCAGGGAAATAGTCTTGTTGCGTCCCTTCACGTTCAAGATCTAATGTAATGCAATGTAACCCACCATCCCAGAAGTATCTGTGTCTCCAAGGAACGTACACAGGCTCCATATTATGTTTTTTTAAAAATGCGTTTACTTGTTCGTTGTTCTCTTGACTAACACACACATGGTGCTCGTCGAGTACTAGCACATTTACATCAAATACTGTTTCTTCGACATAACCAACCCAGTCTTTTAGCCATGTTTCTACAAAATTTGTGAGTTCGTCGTTTTCTTCTTCACCTGGCACCCACCATTTTCCACCAACTTGATGTTTTAGTCTTAAGAAACCTTGTACCTTATCCCAGCTTTGATCTGGCAGGTAGCATACATCCCACCCCGGGAACGTATGCTCGTAAGTCTGGATTTCTTCTAAACTTAGTATAGCACCTGGTTTTATTGTGTGAAAGCATCCGTCACTATGTCCACCGTGATGTAGTACATTGATTCTAGTATTAGGAGTGTGTTTTTCTATAGCATGTCGTTGCGACTGTCTTATTTCTGTGTCAAATGCATCCACATACAAGTCTTTACCTACTATTGTCCAGCTCGGGCCATCTGCACTCCTCCCATTCCATGCATGAAACCCTTTGAGTATCTTCGCTTCTTTTGCATTTAATGTACGGAAGTAGTTTGGATCTTCTTTATACTGCTCATATGTTCCATAGTCAAGCGTATTGCCACACATGATGTTGGGTTGCTCAAATTGCTCTTTAGTCCAAATTCTGTATTTCATTTGGTGGTTTTCGTCTTCAGACAACCAAGCCAGCATAGTGTAATTATCTTTGTATTTTTTAGCTAAGTCTTCCCATACTCCCTTGTCACCGGGTGCAAAGTATAAATGATTGCCAGCAACAAACTGCCCGTCACGTACTTGTAGCGGGCTTCTTGGTATACCTTGACTACCATTGATAGTGCCATTGATATCCGTATGGTCCATGATAGTCCGGCTATGATCCATATTGGGTCTAATAATTTCACATCCAAAGTCTTTAAGCACCCGTTCGTAACCTTCGAGATCTTCTTGCGTTTCGTCAGCAATACGCTTTAATGAATCCCTAACTTTAACAGTTTTAATTGGATCAAAAAACTCTGCTCTGTAGTTGTCACCGAGCATAACAGTTTTAAGTTTATCCCATTTGTTCCATACGTTTAGGTTATTCATTAATCAAATCCATAATCTGTTATGCTACTAGTACCACGTTGCGGAAAGTAGTCTTGCTGTGTACGTCATTTATGCCAACTGAATTCCGCTAGTAGTTGCTACATATTGTTTTGCAATTTCGGGTTCTGTTTTAGCAATACAACTCACACTGTTTACTAAAATACAAAACTTTGCATCAGGTGACACACTGTACATGTAAGGTGCTAGACCTAAGCCTTCTTTTTGCATGATTAGTACCATTGGCTTCTTTAGTGTGTACTCTTTTGGCGTTTCGCTATCTAGCCGAGCAACAATTTCTTCGCCTGAACTTAATTTTAGAGACACAGTGTCTCCGTCTTTATATGGTGATTCAATCAACATTATAATGTCATTCCTGTTCCGTTATATCCGGTTTCTTCTAAATATGTTCCTAGTTTGTCGTATCCGCCAATACTAGTTCCACCTACTTTAATTTGTGGGAAAGTGCGAGCGCCTGGAAATAGTTCTAACACTTCTTCTCGAGTAAAATCTGCACCAAGTTGCTTGTATGTATACTTTAATCCACGTGTTTCACATAACCGTTTTGCTGCATCGCAGTACGGACATTGCGGCTTGCCCCATATCTCTATCATAAACTAAATCCTTTAAACGTATCACTGTCAACATCTTGTTTAGTACCACCAACAATGTAACTTGAGATTTCAGTCTCTTGCGGGGCTACTTGTACATCGCCTCCTGCGATCCATTTAGCTGTCCAAGGCAACGGATTTGATCCGCCTTTGTACTTGGTTGGCAAATTAACAGCAGTCATTCGTTTATTTGCAATCCATTCTACATATTCGTGTAGCAATTGTGCATTGAGGCCGATCATCGATCCGTCTTTAAACAAATAGTCAGCCCATTCTTTTTCTTGTGCGACAGCATCGTCGAACATCTTAATCAAGATAGGTTCGCATTCTGCAGAAATCTTAATAAAGTCCGGATCGTCCTGTGGTAGCAATTTCATTAGCTGCTGTGTACTTGCCAAGTGTAGGTTTTCGTCACGGGCAATAAACTTAATGATTTTAGCATTGCCTTCCATCTTTTTAAGTTCAGCAAATGCCCAGCTACAAGCAAAGCTAACATAGAAGCGAACGCCTTCGAGGATGTTAACACTAGCTAAACAAATCCATAATTTTTTCTTTAGTTCATACAAGTCAATAACAATTTTTTTGCCATTAATGGTGTGAGTACCTTCACCTAGCAGATTGAACCAACTGCTGTATTCGATCAAGTCATCGTAGTAGGTAGTAATGTCATTGCCACAGTCGTTGATCTCTTTAATATCCATCATTTCGTCAAAGATTTTACTAGGATTTGAGTACACATTACGAATGATATGTGTATAACTTCTGCTGTGAATTGTTTCTGAAAACGTCCAAGTGATGATCCAATTTTCTAATTCTGGCAGACTTACAATAGGACCGAAGCTTTCAACTGGTGCTCGTCCTTGCACACTATCTAACAAAATCTGCCGTTTAAGGTTGCTTGTAAAGATATGCTTTTCGTTGACAGTTAGGTCTTTAAAGTCTTTGGCATCTCGGAGCACATCAACTTCTTCTGGCCGCCAAAAAAATCCCAGCTGCTTGTTAGTTAATTTGTCAAATTGCCTGTATTTTAATGTATCGTAACGCTGTAATCCTACTCCGCCGTTTGGATCCAGAAATGCCAAACTAGTAGTGTGGTTGCGTTTAGTCGAATTTAATACACTCATTTTTTTTTCCTTGTTAATTAGACTAATATAAAGTTACTGTAAAACATAAATCTTAAAAAGTCAACCATAATATGGTGGTGTGCTTACTCATCAATGTTTTTTCGTTTTAGGTCTAGTGTAATACAATGTAACCCGCCGTCCCAAAAGTATCTGTGCCTCCAGGGTACATACACTGGTTCTATATTATGTTTCTTTAAAAATGCATTTACTTGTTCATTGTCAGGATTGCTCACACAACAGTGATGCTCATCAACCATAAGAACGTTTACGTCAAATACTGTTTCCTCTACATACCCAACCCAATCTTGTAACCAAGTTTCTACAAAGTGTGTAAACTCTGCATTATCTTCTTCACCTGGTAGCCACCATTTACCAGCATTTACTTTTTTTAGTTTTAAAAATTTATTAACTTTTTTCCAACTTTGATCTGGCAGATAGCAGACGTCCCAGCCTGGAAAAGTTTCACTATATGTTTGTACATCGTATAAACTTAATATTGCACCTGGTTTCAGAGGATGAAAGCTACCATCTGTATGTCCATCAAACTCGTGTGTTACGATACGCCAATCTGGATTCATTTCACTAAACACTTTTAGTGCCTGTTTTTTTATCGTAGTTGTAGGTTCTGGAGCATATACAACATGATCACCAATCATCATACAACAAGCACTGTTGAGGTCTACAAAAGGCTGGTACCCTATGCTAGCTTCTTGTATTTCATTCCATACATGCGTTTTAAAAAATTGTTGATTGTTAAAATTTGCTGAATACTCTGGGTAACCTGGCCAATCACCACTAACATGACATTGTACTAACTGGTAACTATGTTCAAGCATTGGACAATTAACAAGATCAATTACATCGTTATTGTAATTTTTTATTGACCTGGCAATAGCAGGATGATCTGTACCAGTTATATAGCAGTTATTGCCTAGTACCAATTGAGCGTCACGAACTTGCAATGGACCGCGCGGATGCCCACTTAAATGTGGGCTGTCTAAGAAACGTTCACTGGGATCAATTTCAGGTTGTATTACTTCAACTCCAAACTGTTGCAATATTTTTTTATATCCTTCTAGATCCTCGAGCGTTTCTTCACAAATACGTTTAAGTGGGTCGCCAATGTTGTCTTGTATGCCATTAAAAAACTCTGGCAGGTAGTTGTTTCCTAACATACACGTTTCAAGTGTATCCCACTTGTTCCAAATATTGAAGTTTCCCACCTTTTATCCTTTAAATTGTGCAGCTATCGCAAGCTTCTTCTTCGTACGGAAGTTTAATAGATACACTATCTTCAACAAGTTGTGCTTCATTCATTTTATCAACGTCAATTTCGCCAGAACCATCGTAGGTGTTAAAATAGTAAAGTTGTTTATGCCCATACTTGTAGCATAATAATAAATGCTGCAACATAGTACTCATTGGAATCTTTTCATCTTCATAGTGCTGCGGATTATAACTGGTGTTCAAACTAATGCCCTGATCAATGTACTTTTGTAATATAGCCATAATTTTCAAATATCCTTCGGGAGATTTCTGATCCCACAGCAGCTCGTACTTGTTTTTAAGACGTCTAAATTCGGGCACTACTTGCTTTAACACTCCGTCTTTGCTTTGTTTGATACTAACATAACTACGAGGCGGTTCAATGCCGTTTGTACTGTTACTAATTTGTGCCGACGTTTCAGCTGGCATAAGTGCCATTAACGTACTGTTGCGAATACCTGTGTCTTTAAGTTGCATACGTAGACCTGCCCAGTCAACTTTATCAGTATGTTGTATTAGCTCATCAACTTCATGTTTGTATGTATCAACTGGGAGCACTCCGTCACTATACTTTGTTTCATTGTTTTTTGGACATGCTCCTTGCTCTGCTGCAAGATCAGCACTGGCTTTAATAAGATAGTAACTCCAATGTTGTGCCCAAGTATCGACTAATTCAAGTGCATCTGGGTTGCTATAACTAACATCATTTTTTGCAAGCCAATATGCAAAGTTAATAATACCAACTCCAAGTGGGCGGCGATTATCAGTTGCCATTTGCGCTGCTAGAATTGGATAATGTTGGTAACTTAATAAGGCGTCAAGTCCGCGAACTGCAAGTGAACATGCTTTTTGCATATCAGTTGGGTTGCGGAAACTGCCCCAATTAATTGCCGAAAGTGTGCATAGTGCAATTTCACCGTCTGGGTCATTAATATCATTTAATGGCTTAGTTGGTAGATCTATTTCGCAACACAAATTACTTTGTCTAATTGGCGCAAGCTCTGTCTTAAAACTACTGTGCGAATTTGCATGATCAACATTTTGCAAATAAATGCGTCCAGTGTCTTTGCGCTCTGTCATAAACGACGAAAACAAATCTTGTGCAGAAATAGTTTTCTTACGTAGTCTTGTATTACGCTCTGCTGTTTCATATAGTCTTTTAAACTCGTCTTGATCTGCAAAAAATGCTTCGTATAGTCCTGGAACATCGTTTGGAGAAAATAATGTAATGTTCCCGCCTGTCATTAGACGCTCGTACATCAGCTTATTAAACTGCACACCGTAGTCCATATGACGTACACGGTTATCTTCAGTGCCTTTGTTGTTTTTAAGTACAAGTAAATCTTCAATTTCTAAGTGCCAAAGGGGATAATATAGTGTTGCAGCACCGTTGCGCACGCCACCCTGCGAGCACGACCGAGTTGCAGATTGAAACATTTTATAGAACGGAATAACACCTGTGTGGTATGCATCCCCGTTGCGTATTGGGCTACCTAATGCACGAATGCGGCCGCCGTTAATGCCAATACCTGCTTTTTGCGAAACATATTTTACAATACTGCCAGTTGTTGCGTTAATGCTGTCTAAGCTATCGCCTGCTTCGATAAGCACACAACTACTAAACTGACGCTGTGGTGTACGCACACCAGCCATCACCGGCGTGGGCAAGCTTACCTGGTGGGTAGAGATAACGTCATAATAATCTTTAACATATTGTAACCTAGTTTCTTTAGGATAATTCTGGAATAGAGTAGCAGCAATTAGCATATATGCCATTTGCGGAGTTTCAAACAGTTCCTTAGTTACTCTATTTTGCACAAGATACTTGCCGCGGAATTGTTCCATAGCAGCATAAGTTAATTCTTCGTCACGCTCGTGCTTGATCCACCCGTTAATTGTATCCCAGTCTTCTTCGGCATACTCACTTAGCAACTCCGGATCATAAAATCCAGCATCAACATTATACTTTACTAACTCGTGTATATGCCACGGAGTGATATCCCCGTACACTGACTTGCGTATATGATATGTAATTAATCTGCCAGCAACGTATTGATAATTAGGAGTCTCTTCGCTGATTAAATCTGCTGCGCTTTTAATAAGTGTTTCTTGAATATCTGATGAAGTAATGCCATTGTAGAATTGTACATTGCTTTTAATTTCAACCTGACTGGCACTAACACCTGTGATCCCTTCGGTTGCCCAAAATACTACTTTGTGCAATTTTTCGATGTCTAGTAACTCTTTAGTTCCGTTGCGTTTTACTACTTGTATATTCAAAATGATCCCCTATCGAATTTTATTAGAAAACATGGCAGAATCCATGCTATTAATGATGTTTAGATTTCCTATTGAACTGATATTTAACACTCGCGACACATCCCAATTCAATACATATTTCCCGTGATTCACCGACACTATATAGCTACTTTCATCAGTTTCTTGAATACACAAGTCATTGATATCACTACGAGTAAGCATCAGTATAGTATAACTGATACCCAAGCATTTTGCAATCTCGCAATATAAGTCATCAGCAATTAAATCCCACGGCCCGGGCCAATCTTCCGGCAACGTCCAATGTAAGTATCGTAGTTTAGTTGGGCATTTCTGCCACCAAGCATGTATGCAATTAATTACCGTGTCAAGATTTTCTTCGTGTTTGCATTGTTCGCGTAGGAGATTCCATGCGATAAGTTGCTGTTCAGGGCGGTGTTCCCACATGTATTAAGTACCGAGATGTTCGAGTGAATATTTAAATGTGCCAGAGGCAGTTGATGTGTAGCGTACACTAATTGTACTACCACTTTGTATTACGTCAAGCACAATCGCACTTGGATTGTCTTCGGTGTATTCGTCAACGTAACTTAGTGTGCCTGCGCTGTCGTCACTGTCTTGTGCTACAACTCTAAGAGAGCCAAAACGTATAACATTAGTCAGCGGGTCTTTGAATTGGTACATACAATCAAACGCAGCGGCATCTTCTGTAGTAACAGTAAAGATTACAGTTGGCGATCCTTGTACAGTAAGTTCTGTACTTACTCCAGCAAGTTTATGATACGTACCAAATTCAATCTCTTCGCCATTAACAAGAGCATAACATGCTTTGTTGTTTAAGTCGATTCTTGCTTGTGTTAGTGCATCAGCATCACTGCGATCAAACATGTCACCGACACTAACGTTGTTAT
>Ga0206131_10008303_pt1 | contig 10234 bp, 11 predicted proteins | sample Helgoland_Spring_FD_148636 | JGI IMG/M metagenome (GOLD analysis project Ga0206131, IMG submission 148636) | Pelagic subsurface seawater microbial communities from Kabeltonne, Helgoland, North Sea - Helgoland_Spring_Bloom_20160517_1 | ecosystem: Environmental > Aquatic > Marine > Epipelagic ... | reverse complement strand
CTGCATACCAATACGGCCGCGGGTGCTATTACGCGGCTCGAAGATATGGGCGTTGAGCGTTATTTAATCACTTCATCGGTCAATGGCGTGTTAGCGCAGCGATTGGTGCGAACCCTTTGCTCCAGCTGTAAAGAGCCTGTTGAACTGTCTGAGGTGGCGATTCGCAAATACAATTTGCAGCGATTTCTCTCAGACGGTCAGCAAACTGTTTTTCAAGCCAAAGGGTGTGACCAGTGTGGTCATACGGGCTATGTGGGCCGTACGTCAATTCATGAGCTCTTTCCGCTCGATGAAGAAATGCATCGAGTTATTATGGAAGGCGCCGATGCCACCATTTTACACAGCGCTGCGCGTCGCCAGGGCATGATTACGCTTTATGAAGACGGTTTGCGAAAGGTCGTGCAGGGTCAGACTTCATTGGAAGAGGTTATGCGTGTTACCCAAGATCAAAGTAACGACGATGAGGCCTCCGATACCGCGCTAGTGGTTAAGGCGACCCGTTCAGAGAATGCTATCGCCTGATGCCTGCATTTACCTATAAAGCGGTGGGCCGTGATGGCAAGGCCCAGCAGGGCGTTATTGAGGCAGATGCTCTCGATCTAGCCACGCGCCAACTGCGTGCCCGAGGCCTAACGCCGCTCAAAATTGTGGAGGGCGATGGCGAGGCCGATACCAAGCCACCCACGCGTCAAGAAGTGCTGTCTATGACCACTGAGCTGTCGGTGCTCTTGCGGGCAGGCTTACCCTTAGATAGAGCCCTTAAAGTATTAATCGACATGGACGGGCAGCCGCGAATGCGCGCGGTGCTCGCTGACTTGTTGAAGGCGGTTAAGGGCGGCAAATCACTCTCTTTAGCGCTGCAACCCTACGATGAAATTTTCGGCCCGTTTTATCTCAGCATGGTGCGAGCAGGAGAGGCGAGTGGGCAGCTCTCGGCAGTTCTTGAGCGTCTGGTAGAGCATTTAGAAAGCGCCAAAGCCACTCGAGACTCTATTGTGTCGGCGCTTATTTACCCGTCTATTTTGTTGGTTGTGGCAGTGATCTCCGTGGTTGTAATGCTGGGGTTTGTCGTGCCGCAATTTGAGACCTTATTTAACGACATGGGCGATGCTTTGCCCGGCATGACCAAGGCGGTTATTGCTGCGGCGGAATTTATTAAAGCCTGGGGCTTGGTTGTCGGTGTGTTGGTGGCTGTCTTGGTATTAGTCGTACAACGCTGGGCGATTTCTCCGGCAGGAAAAAGCACGCTTGACCAGCGCCTCCTATCATTGCCGATTGCAGGAACTATTGCTTTTGAATATGAAATGGCGAAGTTTGCGCGCACTGTGGGCACGCTGCTCGGCAACGGTGTTTCCCTGCTGAAGGCGATTCAAATAGCCATCGATACCGTAGGTAATGTGCCGCTAAAGGAGGCGCTCAACGTGTTGCCTTCGGCGGTTAAAGCGGGCAAGCGTATGTCTGTGGCACTTGAGGAAACAGAGATGTTCACACCCATGGTTATTCAGATGACCCGGGTGGGTGAAGAGTCGGGGCGACTCGATGACATGATGTTAGAACTCGCGTCGGTCTTTGAAGATCACGTGGCGTCGGGTGTTAAGCGCCTTTTGACACTGCTTGAGCCGTTATTGATTCTAACGATGGGCGCTATTATTGCGGTCATTATTATCTCGATTTTAATGGGTATTTTGTCGGTGAATGACCTCGCGATTTAATGATTCGCGGCGAAGACTATGATCGGTGTTTTGCAGAGAAGAGGAATGACAATGAATAAAAATCGTAATCGACGGCAGCGGGGCTTTACGCTGATGGAGCTGCTGGTCGTGCTGGCGATATTAGGTTTGCTGGTGAGTTTGGTAGGACCTCAGGTGTTGAATCAGTTGGGTGGCGCGAAGTCTAAAACCGCGCGCATTCAAATACGCGATCTTGAGCAGGCACTAGAGATGTATAAGCTCGATGTGGGCCGATTTCCTTCAACCAATGAAGGCATGGATGCCTTGGTAACGAAGCCTGGGGATGCCACGGGTTGGAATGGGCCCTATCTGAAAGGCGGCAAGGTTCCCAAGGACCCTTGGAAGCGCGATTACAATTATAAATACCCAGGGCAGAACGCCGAGCTTGATATTTTTAGTTACGGCCAAAATGGGTCGCCAGGTGGTGATGGTGAGGACGCTGACGTTAACAACTGGAACTAAGCCTCGCGGTTTTACACTCGTTGAGATTGTTGCGGCGCTGACGGTTGTCGGGCTGGTTTTGGCGGTAGCCGTGCCTCAGTCCATTCGTTTTTATGAGTCGGTGCAGTTCCGCGCTTCTGTGCGCGAAACTATTACCTTGCTCAACTCTGCCCGTTACGCAGCTGTGGCTAGTGGTTCGCCTAAAGACGTCGTTATTTCTCCCCGAGAAGGTTTTGTACGCTTTGCGAAACAGCAGGTTGATTTTACCAGTGACGTGGAAGTGGCCGCTCACTCTGCGAAAGAAGTTAATCGCGATGGCCTAGGGATTATCCGTTTCTATCACGACGGTGGCGCCAGCGGTGGAGGTATCGATATCAGCCGCGAAGGTGGTTACACCGTGAAAATCGCCATCGATTGGTTGGTGGGGCGGGTTGATGTCGATTTTGGGCGTCAAGATGATTGAGCGTCGCGGTCGGCAGAAAGGTTTTTCTTTGCTAGAGGCCATGGTCGCGATCTCCATTTTAGGTATCGCTCTGGGCGGTTTGTACAGCGCCGCGTCTGGCGCCACACGCAATGTTCGGGCCGATGAACGCTATGCTTTTGCCGTTGAGCTGGGGCGTTCACTGCTAGCCGATAATAATCAGGTGCCCAAGTCGGGTATTAGCAGCAACGGCGTCACCGCCGGCGGTTTCAAATGGTCAGTGACTACTCGGCCAGCCCCGCTAGGCCGTTCAGGGCTGGCGGAGGGGGCTCTGCAAGAGATTGAGATCATCGTTAGTTGGGCAGACGGACTGCGCGATCGAAAAATACAGCTGGATTCAGTGGTTGAAGGGCTGCCTGAAGATGATGCGCTGTGATGAGCAAATCTGCGGGTTTTACTTTAGTCGAGGTTATCGTGGCGCTGGCAATTTTTTCCTTGATTATGTTGGCCACAGTCAGCGCATACCGAACACTTGGGAATACCGCTAGCACGATAGACCGTATGACTGACCGTACTGATGAACTGCGCAGTGTGAGTGCATTTCTTCGAGACGCCTTAGAAAATTCCGTTGTCGGTGTAGAAAGTGGTGGTGGTGACGAATTGACTTTTGGTGCATCGGCAGCCAGTGCACGTCCAGTCGCTTACTTTAAGGTGACAAAAGGTGCCTTGGAGTGGCGCGCTAAAATTTTATTTGGCGAGGCCTACGGCGGTAGTTATTTCCTCCGGCTGGCTAAGCGTAATGACGAGCTGGTGCTTCAGTGGCAGGAGCCCGCTGCACAGTTCGAGCCAGGTGTTTGGGATAAGGCGCCATCTAGAAAGGTGTTAGAGAAATTGGAGGTTTTTGAAATTTGGACGCGCATGGACGCAAAGTCAAAGTGGACCCGCAGCAATGTTGAGGGTGAGGCTCCTAGCCACGTCAAATTAGTGATTAAGGCAAATGGAAGGTTCTGGCCAGATCTAATTATGATGGTGCAGCGATGACGGCAGACTTCAAGCATCGTTGCGGAGTCATTGAGCGAGAGCGCGGGGTGGCTTTAGGTGTGGTCGTGTGGTTCATCGCGGGAATGGCGTTATTAGTCTCTGGAATTATCGCAGAGGCTCGGATCGATACGCGAATGGCTCAATTGCACTACTTTAAGGCTCAGGCTGCGGCGGCTGGCGACGGTGCCATAAATTTGGCTTTGGCAGAGCAAGAAGGGATGCGAGCCAGCGGTCAGCGTGGTGCAGATCGTCTGCAAAATTACCAGATTGGCCCAAGATTGGTAGAAGTACGGATGATACCCGCCGGTGTGTTCGTCAATATAAGCAGTGAGAATTTACAGGGACTTAGATCTTTATTTAGATTCGCCGAGTCTGAGTCGCAACAGCGTGGCATTCTTTGGGAAGGATCGCCCGCGGGGCTTGCTGCTGCCGTGATAGAATTCAGAGATGGTGTGGGTGGTCGGCGAGGTAGCCTGTTTCACAGTCCTGAAGATTTATTGCGAGTGCCGGGAATTAGTCGCGGTATTTATGAGGGTGTGAGGAGCTACATCACGGTTGGTGATCTTGCTGGAGGGCTTCAAGGCGGTGCTAACAACGTGGAATCAAGACTCATTCAGCTATCCGCCGCTATGCGAGGAGAAGGGTCAGTGGTGAAAGGCCCCGCCCAGCATTCGGCAGATTCTTTAAGGATTGATGCAATAGTGGAAATTGGTGATCAACAATGGCTGCGTCGGCGCTGGGCCACCCTCCAAGAGGGTGGCTACTCTCAGTTGCCATGGCGTTTTGTTCGCACTGAAGCTGCGCGACCTGTGGTAAAGGGGGAGTAATTCCTTGGCCAGTAGAAATCAATTTGAAGTTTTTGGCGTTGACGTCCGTGATTATGGGCAGTTGTGGTTGGTTGCATGGCGTGATTTTTTGTTCGGTGACGACTCGCCAATTCGCTCAGCCTTGGATTCGCAAGTCACTTTAAAGCATGCCGATGGAACACTTGCCTGTTATCAAGCTGGCCGGCAATTGGATATTGAGTGTGCTTCCTCTGAAGCTTATGCGATCCCTGACGAACTCGTTCTCAGTAGGAGTTTAACGCTTCCTTCTATCGCTGAAGCTGATCTGGACGCAGCGCTGCACTTAGAGGTAGCTGCTTGTTCGCCGTTTAGTCATGACGATACTGCATCGGGGTGGCGTATTACCCGTGGTGAAGATAGGCGCATGCTCACTGTTGAGTTGGTGATTGCTTCACGTACCGCTGTTATGGGGTTTCTCGGGGAGCATTTTAATCTTGTTGACCCAAGCGTGCCTGAGGTCTGGGCAAATACGGGTTCGCATTGGGTCCGCTTGCGGGGGTTTGGCGAAATGGTGCGGGAAGCCGACTATCGGCGCCGGGTTATTCGCGCAGGGGCTCTTATCACCGCGTGTGCTGGACTGATTCTACTGTTCACGGCTATCTCCGTGGTCATGACTGGCCGCGAGCTTACCGGTTTAGAGGCTTTGCGCGAAGAAGCGTCGATGGCCGCAAGAAGTGCTGTAGCGTCGCGTGATGAACTGGCTGCAACCAACGCAGCAATCAGTGAGCTCAATAAACTAAGTCTTCGTCTGCCCAATCCGCAACCTGAAATTCTTCGTCTTACCCAATTGCTGCCAGACTCTGCGTATGTGACGCAGTTCACTCAAGAGGGACACTCAATTCGTTTGCGGGGTCGTGGTAAGGATGCCGCGTCGCTGCAGCAGGCCATGACCGAAGAGCCTGCTTTTGAGCAAGTGACAGCCCCGCAGGCAATCAGTCGTGTGGGTAACACCGGTCTCGAACAGTTTTTTCTCGATATAAAACTGAAGGTGGCTCCATGAAAGCTTGGATGCGAGCCCATCGTCGCAGCGCCATACTCGTTATGCTGACATTTTCATTGCCGCTGTATTTTTTTATGGCGGCCCTTGGAGCCATGTTGTCAGCGCGCAGCGAGTATGTTGAGCAGATAAACAGCATAGAGCCGCGAGTAGCGCGGATGCAGGGCCTTGTGGCGAAAGAGGCAGAAATTCAGGAATCCTTGGCGGGCATCAATAACGTTGTTGCAGATCATATTTACCCAGCGACTTCAGCGGCTGAGGCGGTTGCGGCCTCTCTGCAGGCGGAGGCACGTCGAATGCTTTCTGATGCGGGTATGGACATTACCAATAGTCAGGTCTTGAGACCGCGAAAGCGGGATCAATTTGACTATGTGGCGGTGAAGATAGTGGCCCGGGGAACCCTCACGCAATTGGACCAGGGTTTGTCAGAGCTCGATCAATTTCGTCCCGTGATTTTTGTTGAATCACTCGATGCTTTTCCTAACAGACGACGTCGTAAACAAGAGGCCGAAACACAGGTGTTAACCGTCTCTTTGCAGTTGTTATCTCTGAGGTCGGTATTGTGATTGGCCTCAAAAATTTGGTGACCCGTTATCAGGTTCAACAAAACCCGTTGAAAACGGAAAGACGTATCGAGTTGCTGGCTCTAATGCTATTGTTATTGGTGCTGATGGCTATGGTGCTAGGGGGATTTAAGTCGATTGCGAGCCATGAGCCCGAGTCGATATTTCCTTCTGCCGATTCATTGGCGGTACAGAAGCTAGAGCTCGACGCAGGGTTATCGGCCGAGCAGGCTGCGGAAATCTTGAGCCGTCCCCTGTTTTGGCAGAGTCGACGACCTCTGGTTCCGCCACCCAAGGTGGTCGCTAAACCTAAACCCAAAGCGCCGAAAAAACTCAACGGAGTGAGTTTGATGGGTGTTTACGGTGCAGGCGATGGTTTGGGACTGATCGCTACGATCGATGGCGTGTTCAGCCGTATTAGCAAAGGCCAGTCGGTGAAGGGCTGGGAATTTAGCGCCTACGAAGACGGTGCTGCGGTGTTTGTCAGTGGCGGCAAAAAGTCAGTGCTTCCGTTAGAGCTGACAGCGCCCAGTGTTAAGGTTGTATCGGTACCTAAAGCGAGTGATGCAGCCGCAGGGAAAGCGCCGGGAGCAGACGGTGGCGGTGGCCTCTCTTTTGGAGGTGCATCGGGTGGCGCAAGCCCTCAACGCGCCAAAAAGAATTAGCTTTGGAGGTGGTTGGACGTTCGATTTGTCGATGGGCTGATGCGTCAATAGCAATGTGTATTGGGTTGTTGATGCCAACATTAACCAGTCTTGTGCGGACAACGATGTTGAGTTTATTCGGCGATACAGCACGGTGCCAAACGTGTCGGGGTTAATACCGACTTGTTCAAATAGGCTGCGGTTGGGTTCGCACAGTACTGTGTTGAAGCATTGCTAGAAAAATAGAAAATCACGGATAACCGCTAATAGGCTGACAGGCCAATAGAAGGCAGCACCCAATAAGAGATTTAAGGTATGGGATACGAACAAAGAACATCGGTAAAGCCAAGAGAGTCAGGCTCACCTAGTGAGCTTTGGACCTCCTCAATTTTGGTGGTAATGATAGCCTCATTAATGGGGTGCGCTGATATGGGGACAAAAGAGCCTGCGGATAAGGCGATTGATGCAGATGAACCATTAGCCCAGTCGGCATCGTCGTTAGCAAAGGGAGAAATAGAGCCCGACGAGGTGGTAGATGCTGAAGCCATCAAATACCGAGGTGATGATCAGGTTATTGAGCTACCTCCTGCCAGAGATCCGGTACGTTTTGTGGGAGATGCTGTCGCTTTAAGTTTCGAAAATGCGCCGCTGAGCGAAGTCACTCACGCAGTGCTCTCCGATGTGCTGGGCATTGATTATGTCGTCGATGGCCCCATTCCCGGTGAAGTTACTTTACGAACCCGCACGCCGATTGAGCGAGATCAGCTGCTGTCGGTACTTGAATCTTTGCTTAAAGCCAATAACGTACTGCTAATTCGGGGGCGCGATGATCGCTTTATTGTGAGCAGCTCTCAAGCGGCGACGCAGCTAGCGCCCAGAGTTGTTAGTCGTCACGAGCAGGTGGCTGGCTATTCTACGATGGTGATTCCACTGCAATATATCAGTGCAGGTGCTATGGCCGAAATTTTGAAGCCGCTAGCTGGCGATAAAGCGCTTGTTCGTATTGATAACACACGAAATCTCTTGATGCTGGCGGGTACGCAGGCGCAGTTGTCTGGCTGGCTCGAAGTTATCGAAACATTTGACGTCGACATGCTTGAGGGTATGTCGGTTGGACTCTTTCCCCTGCAGTACAGCGGCGTAGAAGAGCTTGTCGACGCGCTAAATCAGCTGCTGACGGAGGCATCTGCGGGTGATGGTGGTGAGGGCTTAAAAGATATCGTTCGTGTCATGCCCTTCGTGCGTTTAAACAGCGTTATGGTCATTACCCCAAGGGCGCACTATCTCGACAGGATGGAAATTTGGATCGAGCGATTAGATAGAGCACCCGAGAATGGTGCGGAGAAGCGCCTGTACGTTTATCCCGTGCAGAACACCACGGCAAGCCGGTTAGCAATGCTACTGAATAGTATCTATTCCGGGGGTTCTCAAAGCGGTGGCGCACGATCACAGCGCGATAACCGCAATACGGCGCCTGGTTTAAACCAAGAAAGTATTGGGCAAGGCGGACGCGGACGCAGTAACAATTCTCAAGCACGTTCCGGCAATAACAATGGCAATAGAAGCGGGGGTGGCGGGGGCACTACGGTGTCTGCGCTGCAGATTGATACCGGCAGCGGTGGTAGCAACAGTGATGGCGCTGCCGACGTCCGTGTGGTCGCTGATGAAGAAAACAACTCCCTGATGATTTACTCCACGGGTATGCAATACAAGACAATAAAAGCCGCGGTTGAAAAGCTGGACGTACCCCCCACACAGGTATTGATTGAGGCAAGTATTGTCGAAGTCTCCCTTAACGATCAGCTGAAGTACGGTTTGGAGTGGACTTTCAACAATCAGTTGGGAGGGTCTGATTACTCGGGCGTTGGGGTTATTTCCGACGGTACGTTTAACTTTGGCGGCGTTGAGGGTGCTGCGGCTCAACTGGCACAAGGTTTCAGCTACACGGTTTCGGGCGGTGCCGACATTGTGGCGGTGCTTAGAGCGCTTTCCACCGAATCGCTGGTGAACGTGATTTCGACACCTTCGGTGATGGTCCTCGACAACAACGTGGCGACGATTAATGTCGGAGACCAGGTGCCCATCAATAGCGGTTCAACGGTCACCAACGGTGGTAACACCATTCAGAATATTAGCTATAAAGACACAGGTGTGCAGCTAACGGTAAGACCCTCGGTGAACGCCGGTGGGTTGGTGACGTTAGATGTGCTGCAAACGGTGACCGATGTGGGCCAAATTGATGTGACCGGCAATCGACGCTTTCTCGAGCGAAGTATTGAAAGCCGAGTGGCGGTGCGCTCGGGTGAGTCGGTTGTCTTGGGTGGTCTCATTCGAGAAAACTCAGCGAACAACGAAAACGGCGTGCCATGGTTGCACAAGGCTCCCATCATAGGGCCGCTGTTTGGCACCACAGAAAAGACGCGAGACCGCACTGAATTGTTGGTTATTCTGACCCCTAGGGCCCTTTATAATGACGAAGAGTTGCGCCAGGCCAGTGAAGAAATGCGGGATAAAATCAGAGATTTCGAATTAATTGAGCAATAAATGACTTTTTTATGTTGGTAAAAATTGTGACATTTCAGTGGAATAGAACCAAATCTGAAACGTCAAACTTATGGAAATCGGCAATATTTTTGCTGATTTTTATGATCTTGGCAGCCTGCTCTACTCCTGAAGAGCTCTCAGAATCGAAAGAAAGTGATTTGATTCAAAGGGTTAGCGGCCGCTGGCAGTGTCTGGAGCGTAACGACTACGCCTGTGCGTACAAGTTTCTGTCTCCAGCCTACCGGGGGGTGTTTACTCCTGAAATGTACCGTAACAGGCACTTTTCAGAGTTAGAGCGAGTATTGACAGGGGTTAAAGTGGTTGCCTATGATCGCAATGCAGCTGTAGCGAGTGTGATGGTCGGGGTCATGTCCAGTTCATCCACAGATGCGTCTTCAGCTTCGCGGGCTTTCTCGGTGGCGCCCTCAACCTTGTCTGAGAAATGGATTCAGTACAGGGGGGAATGGTGGTATCATGAACGTTCGTAAAACTGGTGGCGTAATCAGCTGGTTACAGTTGAGATAGCGCTAACACAAAGCCTACGGGTTTACGTGAAAAAAATTAGACTTTAGGAGTCTCCTATGAAGCAGTTTCAAAAGATCGGTGTAGCCGCGGCGGTAGCAACCGTTGCCGCTGGTGCTGTGGCGCAAAACGTATCGCGCTCAGAAACCGGTGACCTGGCAATCGTCCCTTACTACACAGTAATGGACGGTGTGAATACAGGCATGCACATTATCAACACCACAAGCTCAACACAGGTGGTAAAGGTTCGTTTACGTCGCGGAACCGATTCCAAAGACGCACTCGACTTTAACCTCGTTATGTCTCCCCGCGATGAGTGGACAGCGAACATTGGCGCAGGCGGTCCTAACGGTGTTTTGGTTACAACCAATGACACGACTTGTACCGTTCCTGAGTTCCCAGCAGGCGGCGCGCCAATGCCTTTCACGTTCTCTGAAGGTGCAACCGAAGGTTATGTTGAAATTATTGCGATGGCTCAGACCGCAA
>Ga0206131_10008302_pt1 | contig 10235 bp, 8 predicted proteins | sample Helgoland_Spring_FD_148636 | JGI IMG/M metagenome (GOLD analysis project Ga0206131, IMG submission 148636) | Pelagic subsurface seawater microbial communities from Kabeltonne, Helgoland, North Sea - Helgoland_Spring_Bloom_20160517_1 | ecosystem: Environmental > Aquatic > Marine > Epipelagic ... | reverse complement strand
AAATTGTCTATCTAATTCAGCATAAATTTCCGTATCTTTAATATTTTGTTGCATTAAACATTTTTCAATTAAAATAAATTTATTAAAAATATTTAAAATTATGTCTATGATAATTGGTTGTTTTTTACACCTTTGGACATTTAAAATGCCGATTTAACAGCAAAATAAATATCTATAAGTAGTAAAAATTTGATTATTACATAGCGTGTACTATGTATGAATTCTCGTAAATATGTCTGGTCTTCTTCCTATTGTAAATATACTCTTTACAATATTTAACATATTTTGAACGGCATTCTTATCTCTATTATGAATTATCTCGCATTTCTGCTTATCCTCTTGATGAGAAAGTAATCCATTAATAGTTATTTTTTTATTAACTTTTATATCATTTGGTTTATGACTTTGTCTTATCATAAAAGGTGATATCTCACAATTGCAACAATTGCATAGTTTAGATGTCCTAAACTCATTCACTAAATAGGTTCTAAATCCAGCATTCTTAAATATTCTTCTAAACTTTTTACAAATCGTAGGTTCTAACCCACCTATATTACTACTACCCTTATCATAATCACCCATTATAAATACTACATCATTTGGTTCTCCAAACTTTTTAGTAAAGTTCTTTATCATTTTACTCTCGCTTTTTTGAGTATTGATATATCTATTTAATTTAAACTTTCTAAAAAAGGTCTTTTCATAATGAGAAAATAACAATAGGTTCAATTTATTTTTTTCAATCAAGTAATTCTTGAACTTTTCATAATTACAAGTTTTCTTATTATGATTACTTAAAACGCTCTCAATTTCTTTAATATTTTTTCCATTTATAAAGGTTGTATTATTAACTTCTTCAATAATCTTATTATATTTTTTTGTTCTTGTTTCCAATCTTCTTTGATTTTGAGTATATCTAAAGGTTTCTAAATTACCATCATTATCTTTGCTACCACAATAAATTAAATCACTACAACCCGGATCAACACATACTATCTTTTTACTTCTTAATTCATCTGTAATAATCTCTTTTTCTATATATTTTGTATTCTCTTCTGGTTTATTAATAGGATTATAATGTTTTAATGGTAATCCATTACTTCCTAATCTAATAAATAAAATACCAACAGAAATACCATCAGTTCTAATCATATAATTAAACTCATAATTATTCTTTTTGAAAATTTTACTATCTAACTTTAAAACCCTATTCCATAATTTAAATTGATTATTCTCTTTTTTATAATTTTTAAAGTGTGTTGTTGTTCCTTCATCTCTCAAAAAATTACTAATTAAAGCACATGTATCAATGCATATATTTTTAGGAATAATATTGCTTCTTAATGGTAATATATTAAATAGTTTAATTTGTTTAACCTTATCAATATCATTTGTATCTCCTAGTAGTATATCATTAAGTTTTTCAAGTTGAATATTTATATAGATAAATGACTTTAAATAATCCTTTGTATTAGAATGTAGGTCATAATAAATGCTATTTTTATCAAAGCTCGGTTTATTTGGTATAATATGTTTTTTATGTTCTTTAATCCAACTATGATATTTTCCATCTGCGTTTAGATCATTTGTTAGTGATACAAGGTCGTCTTTAACCTTTTTGAATTCATTCGTTAATGATTTATACCTTTCTTTTCTTACTTCTTTTTCTTTTATCTTTTTAATCTCATCTTTTTGCTCTTGTAAATTAAAGGAATGATTAACGAATTGATTAAGATGTGTAATAAAATGCTCTTGTATGTTATTATTTATATTTTTTTCAATATCAATTGCTTCGTATGCTAATATATAACTTAATTTATCATAATAGATTATTTCATTATCATAAATAGTAGTTATGTAGTGTTCATTATAAAACTTATAAAGGTTCTTTAACAAATCACTATAATCTTTTTCAGGTGTTGCACCTCTATTATCTTTTCTTTTTGTAATAACCTTAAAGACATCGCATATAAAGTTCTTATCAATTAAAGGGAACTCTAAATCATTTTCATATAGATAAATACAATATAATTTAATAAAATTACATGAATGAATAACAATCTTATTAGTTCTAATGACTAAATCATTAATGATAGGTAAGACTGCTTTATCTTTAAGAACATTATTGATGTTATTTTTAATAGTTTTCATATAGTCAAACTTTTCAAATTCCTCTTTAATAACCTCGTCGTCTTTCTTTTTCTTCTTTTTAGACATTACATATTCTATATATAGTACATATCTTATCTTTAAATAGTTTTATACTGAATATTTAAAAAAAAATGATATATAACAATGCTAATAGTATAATATTAGATTATATAATGACAAGGAAATGTTATGATAAGAAGTTATTACAAGAGATTTGTGATAGAGATAAGTGTAGTATAGATTTTGATAAAATAGGAAAATGTAATAGAGACACAAGGATTGATTTTGTATGTAATTGTGGTATTGAATATTGTAGAACAATAAGATTCTTATGTAACGGCGTTGGAGGTTTTTGTGAAAAATGTACCAAAAATATAAAAGATAATAAGCGTAAACAAACCTGTATTGAAAGACATGGTGAAAAATATACAAAATTTACAAAACAAGGCTTAATAGATGCGTGTAATAGAGATAAGTGTAAAATAGATTTTGATAATATAAAAACATATAATAGTCAAAATGATATAGATTTTCTATGTAATTGTGGTTTAAATCATAAGAAAAAATTTAAAAACATAGTAATATTTGGGGGTTTTTGTGAAAAATGTATGAAAGAGAAGGCTAAAGAGAGAATAAAACAAACATGTCAAGATACTTGGGGTGTAGACCATTTTACACAATTACCCGAAGTAAAGAATAAAGCAAAACAAACTTGTTTTGAAAGATATGGAGTAGAACATGCTTTACAATCACAAGAAGTAAAAAATAAAGCAAAACAAACTTGTTTTGAAAGATATGGAGTAGAACATGCTTTACAATCACAAACAGTTAAAGAAAAATCTAAAGAAACTTGCATTAAAAAATTTGGTTGTGAATATGCTTCACAATCAGAAGAATTTAAAGAACGTGTAAAAAAAACCTGTAATACAAAATTTGGAGTAGATTATTTAATGCAATCAAAAGAAATGAAAGATAAAGCAAAACAATCTAGTTTGTTAAATAATGGAACTGAATATCCTATGCAATCACAAACAGTTAAAGAAAAATCTAAACAAACAAGATTAGATAAATATGGAGTAGAACATGCTTTACAATCGCAAGAGTTCAAAGATAAGTTTAAACAAACCAGTTTGTTAAATAATGGAACAGAATATCCCATGCAATCACAAAAAATTAAAGATAAAGCTAAACAAAAAAATTTGTTAAATTATGGTGCAGAACATCCTATGCAAAATGCGGATTTTGCTGAAAAAGCATCTAAAAATGCTTATAATCCCAAAGAATTTAACTTTCCTTGTGGTAATAGCATACAAGTTCAAGGATATGAACCATTCTTACTTAAACGTCTTGTGGAAGAAGGATATACATATGAAGATATAGTAGTAAAAAGGACAGAAGTTCCTAAAATATGGTATGAAAAAGATAATAAACAACATAGATACTATTGTGATGTGTATATATCAAAAATAAATACTATATATGAAGTTAAAAGCACATGGACTTATAAAAAAGATATTGAAGATATTCCTTTTAAAAAACAAGGATGTATTGATGCTGGATATTTATTTGAATTATATGTATATGATAGTAAGGGTGTAAAACAAGATTTATAAAATATCATTATTAACTTTCTTATTCTTTCTATTCATATAAGCAGTATGCCGCCATTCTTTTAGTTTCTCTGGATTCTCAGTTTTCATCCTTTCCATATAATTCTTTGCCTTCTCCTTAACCTTTTCACTATTTTTTTCATAATACTTTTTATTCCTTTCTGTATTGGTATATGTTTTTAACTTCTCTTCTAACTCTATATTTTTTTTCTTTAATAATTCATTTTCAATCACTAAATTATTATACATTTCAATATTAACTATATCAGTCATATTATCTTATCATTATAATATAATACAATATACCTTTAAATAATTTAATAATGACTAAACATAAAAGTGAAGATTATAAATTATCCGCTGTTAAATATTTCTTGGAGAATAAAGATACACAAGAGAATACATGTAGAATTTTTAATTGCTCTGTAAGAAGTTTATTAAGATGGACTAAAAGATATGAAGATGAAAATGAAATTAAAAGACATAACAGAGAACCAATATCATACAAGGTTAAAAAAGAACATATAACTTTTATACTCAAAGAACTTAAAAATAATAAGACTATTACAATTGAGGATTTATTAACAAAATTAAAAAATAATTATTCTAAATTAAACATTACAAGAAGACATATTAGTAGGATAATTAAAGAAAATTATATATCATTAAAATTAACTAAAATTAGACATGAACCTATAAAACGGTTCGGTAAGGATATTAATATTAAAGACAAAATAAAAGATTTTTATAATGAAATAAAAGATTATAATATTGACGACATTATTTGCATAGACGAGACAAGTATTAACTCTTTACAATTAAGACATTATTGCTATAATGAAGTAGGTAAAAGATGTGTAGTTAAAACTAATTCACAAGAAGTTTTCAAAAAATATACAGGTGTTTTTGCTATTTCAATAAAAGGCGTAGAAGGTTATGAATTATATAATAAGGGTGGTATAGATGGTGATAGGTTATTAGCATTTTTAGAAAGGTTTATTACTAATAAATATAAAAACAAGGTTATTATTTTAGATAATGCAAGTTCCCATAGAAACATAAGAGTTAAAGAATTAATAAACAAGAATAATAAATTGATTTATTCAGTACCATATCAACATTATACAAATAGTATAGAAATGTTTTTTAGTCTTCTAAAATCTAAATTACAAAAGAAGCAAGGATTATATTATGAAGACTTAAATAATAATATTAAAGAGGTAATAAAAACGATACCGGAAGACTATTATAAGAGAATATTAAATGGGACATATAATAGACAAACCAAATATATTAGGAAAAATAAGGTAAGAAAATACAAAAATTATAAAGACTAAGATCGGCATTTTAAATGTCCAAAGGTTTAATAGGTGCATTTTGTATTTTTTGTATAAGATAGAAAATTACATATAATGGAAATGTTTTAGTGTTGCCTTCAATTCGATCAATAATTGTTCTAAGTTGTTTTAGTTTTTTCTTAGAAACTGTAAGATCTGTTTTATTTTCATTAACTTGAGTATTTAATTCAGTATATATATCTTGAATGAGTGGAAATGTCCTTTTAGGAACATTAATTTTATCATTGTTTGAAGAACTAGATAGAGATCTACTTGATCTACTGGACCTAGAATTTCTTGATCTTATAGTTAACATATTTAATTATTGGTTATATTTATGTTAGGGTTACTAAATCATTAGAAGGTAAATCTATAATTTTATTTGTATTAAAAGATTGTCCTCCATTATTAAGTGGTTTATCAGCATATTCATCTGTAATATAGGTATCAAAGTCGGGGGGTGAATTTGGTCTTTGATCTAATATCATATAACCATATATAATATATGGTAATCCAGCATCTATTACATCTGTTCCGTCATAATACGCTGCATTTCCTCCAATTCCATTAATAGATATTGAATGCCATATAGTTTCTGTTCCACTATAATCTTTGTTGTATATATATTTTACATTATGTGATGGTATATAATAACCACCATTTCCACCACCATATATATTTCCATTATTTGTAAGTGTTATTTCCCGATCAATAGTATCAGCATTGTTTAATACTGTAATAGCATACTTACCATCACGTCTATTATCACTACTTGATATTTGTCCAATTCCACCTCTACCATATATTGTTCCATTATTTGTTATAGTAACTTTTATGACATTTTGTAAATTAGGTTTAGTAAAATCAATATATAAACCAGAACCTTCTTCATATACGAAATTATATAATATACTATTATTAATAATATTTAATTCTGTAGTTCCATTAGGCACCGAAGATAACATATAAGTAGAACCTATAGTTTTATTATCAAAAGTTTTTGTAAAATCTGTAGAGGGTAAATTAGCAAAAAACTCATCATAAATACTACTTATATCAGTAATTGAATAATTATATAATCGTAAATCTGCAATATTACCATTAAAATTTGTGGTATAATCGTATAAAGATTTACCTAAATATAAAGTATTATTATTTAGTGCTGTATAATCAACAGTTTCTTGGACCAAATTTGAATTTATATATATTTCATATTTTTCATTACTATAATTTAACAATAAATGATGCCACTTATAAGATAAAAAATTATATGATATAGGTTGTTGATCTTTATTATTGATAGTTATATTTAATTCAGTACTACTAATTTTAATATTGAATACATCATTGGTTGTTGATATTAAATAATTATCTATAGTTGGAGTATTAATTTTAAACCATAATCCTAATGCTTTAACATCAATACTAATATTAGCTGATAAATAAGAACTTCCATCTAAATATACTGATTTGGGTGTTGTTTCATAAGTAATACTACCATTTAAAGTTAAATCATAGCCACTAGGAGAACTATTAAGATTATTATCAAACAAATATTGGATATTGATTTGAACAAATACTACAGGTTCTGGATCTACATATTATTTTTTTGGAATATATGGTCTATTATATTTAGTTAGTAATATAGGACGTGTGTAAGTTTTTGGTTTATTTTCTATTGTTGTTGGTTCCATTTAATATTTATATTACTAAACATTAATAACTACTTAACTAAACGTAATTGTATCAGTCTAAAGATCTTTTTAAAATATAATATAAAAATGATGTAGATATATTAATTATATTCACTTTCAAATGATAGTAAAAATCTAAAAAAAAATATATATATAAAAAAAATGAAAACTAAGTATTAATTACAAAAAGGAGTATTATGCTAATGATAGAGAAGATCTTAGTATCAAGAAGCTTTTTAAGTTGAATCGCTGTATCTTAGTATAACCTTAGTAGTTTTAATATAATATATAGTTTTTTATTATTTAAAAAATGATAGTATAAAATAATGTATCTACGATGTCAATAGCTTATAGAAAATATAAGATTGTAATGTTATTTTTAAATAAATCTATATTTAATGAAAATATTATAGAAAACATTTTAGATTATTACTGGAAAATAGTAGATAATAAAAAATTAATATTATTGGATTGGATAAATATAAACAACTTAGATTGGTATAATTTATCTCAAAATCCAAATGCTATTGATCTGTTGTTAGAAAATAAAAATAAAATTAATTGGTTATCAATAATGCGAAATCCAAATGCTATTAAATTATTTAATGATATAAATATCAATTGGTGTATTTTATCAGAAAATCCAAATGCTATTAATATTTTAAAAAAAAATATAGATAAAATACATTGGTTTGGTTTATCAAGAAATCCAAATGCAATAGATCTACTTGTAGAACACTATGATAAAATAGATTGGTTTGAATTATCTATTAATAAAAATGCAATATTTTTATTAGAAAAGAATACTGAAAAAATAGATTGGGAATTATTATCATTAAACGAAAATGCTATAGAACTTTTAAAAGATAAAATACAAACTGAAAGATTTATAATAAGGAGTAATTATAGTGCTGAATATCTAATTAATTGGCAATATCTTTCTAGTAATAAAAATGCTATAGAACTCTTAAAAAATAATAAAAATAAAATAAATTGGAGTTGGTTATCTAAAAATCCAAATGCTATAGAACTTTTAAAAGATAATAAAAATAAAATAAATTGGAAGTATTTATCATTAAACGAGAATGCTATAGAAGTCTTGGAACAAAATAAAGATAACATTAATTGGTTAAATATATCAAAGAATCCTGAAATATTTAAATTTGAAAATAAACCATTATTTTAATAATCTCTCACACATTACTTTTTTAGTTCCATATACAGGTTTATTTTGTTTTTTTAACAGTTGTTTTATTTCTGCTCCTTTCAGTTTATAACAATCCTTTTCTGGTGTTTTAATTATTTCTGGAGATTTTATAATATTATTAAGCCTATCACATAATACCGATTTATTACCATATACAGGTTTATTTTGTTTTTTAAGTAATTCGACTATTTCTATGCGTTTTAATTTATTACAATTGCTTACAGGTATTTTAATATTACTTATGCTACTAAGAGATGAAGAACTATGTGTGTTTTTATTATATTTTTTTAATAATATTTTAAGCATATTATAAGCTTTAGTAGCATCGTATCTTTGATCAGCATCCATACTGATCATAGGAACTATAACAAGTTTCATAAAATTATCAAAAAATGTTTTATCTCTTAATTTAATTTGTGATTTTATACTTAATCTGTAAAATATTTCAACAAAAGTCATACCAAGTGAAAATACGTCAATTTTTGAAACATATTCAGTGTTAAATTTATGTTTAAAAACGTCTTTATTTTTTTGACATTTAATTGCAAATTGTTTAAGTTGTAAAGGTATATCAATGTATTTTGACATAAAATCAAAAAACCCTCGTGGTAAATATCTACTATAGTTTTCTAATATATCATTAATATTAACATTAGTATCTTTGTGTATTATTAATTGAACATACATTTTAAATTCAGGAGGATAATAAGGATATACGTGATTTAACATATTATAATTTGAAAAAGAGCTAATATTACTATAAGGTGTTGTAAGTCCAAAATCTATTATATAAAATTTGGATTCATCAAAATCATATAACATATTTGGTGGTTTAATATCACAATGTGCTAATTGTTTTTCATTTAAAGTTCTAAGTCCTTTTAGTAAGTTATAAAATAAAGGAATAAGATCGTCAATAAAAAGAGTATTTTTTAACAATTCAAAATTATTAATAAAATGATTTAAATCAATACCACCATTTTTGTATATTAATTGTTCTGTTGTAGGAATATGTTTTGTATATTTATTACATTTATATATATTATCGTTTGGTCGTGTTTGTTCTACATTTATAAAACAGCTACCATAATAAGGAACTGTCCATTTACCTTTTGGGTCAATTTTATTAATTTTTTCAGCAAGGTTTTTTTCTTCTTCCATAGAATCTCTTGTATTAAATATTTTACCAGCTTGACTAGCTGTAGTTTTTTTGTTATTTAAACATTTAAGTGGTGGTGAAAATACACACCCATAAGATCCTTCCGCTATATAAGGCATTTATATTTATTGTAATTTTTTAAAAAATAATTAGTTAGATCTTTAAAAATAACTTACAATGTAATTTGTAATATCATTTAGATTTTTAAAATTAATTACAATGTAATTTGTAATAGCATTTAGGATGTCTTAAAAATAACTACAATATAATCTGTAAATTTCTTTATATGGTATTATAAAGGATTTCTTAAAAATAACTTACAATATGATTTGTAATATCATTTAAGATTTCTTAAAATAACTTACAATATAATTTGTAAATTTCTTTATATGGTATATAAAGGATTTCTTAAAAATAACTTACAATATGATTTGTAATATCATTTAAGATTTCTTAAAATAACTACAATATAATCTGTAAATTTCTTTATATGGTATATAAAGGATTTCTTAAAAATAACTTACAATATGATTTGTAATATCATTTAAGATTTCTTAAAATAACTACAATATAATCTGTAAATTTCTTTATATGGTATATTAAGGATTTCTTAAAATAACTTACAATATGATTTGTAATATCATTTAAGATTTCTTAAAATAACTACAATATAATCTGTAAATTTCTTTATATGGTATATTAAGGATTTCTTAAAATAACTACAATATAATCTGTAATAGCATTTAAGATTTCTTAAAATAACTACAATATAATCTGTAAATTTCTTTATATACCATATAAAGGATTTCTTAAAATAACTACAATATAATCTGTAATATCATTTAAGATTTCTTAAAAATAACTACAATATAATCTGTAAATTTCTTTATATGGTATATAAAGGATTTCTTAAAAATAACTTACAATATGATTTGTAATATCATTTAAGCTTTCTTAAAATAACTACAATATAATCTGTAAATTTCTTTATATACCATATAAAGGATTTCTTAAAATAACTACAATATAATCTGTAATATCATTTAAGATTTCTTAAAAATAACTACAATATAATCT
>Ga0206131_10008300_pt1 | contig 10237 bp, 9 predicted proteins | sample Helgoland_Spring_FD_148636 | JGI IMG/M metagenome (GOLD analysis project Ga0206131, IMG submission 148636) | Pelagic subsurface seawater microbial communities from Kabeltonne, Helgoland, North Sea - Helgoland_Spring_Bloom_20160517_1 | ecosystem: Environmental > Aquatic > Marine > Epipelagic ... | reverse complement strand
AGATTTATAGGTTGGTCAAATAGCTCGACTGAAGAATCTATTACCATAACACTATCAGAAGACACAACACTAGAAGCTATCTTTGAAAAAGAAATTATATATTTTGAGAATAGATCTCCAATTTATCCTGGTATAAATAATACATCAGGTAATGTCAAAAGTAATTATTATCATCCAGGTATCATACTAACCCCTGATATAATATTTAACAATATTGACATTAGAGAGGATTGTACCAACTTCAACTGGTTCTGTAATGAAACATTTAATCTCTTGAATAATACTTCAAGGTATCTAGATTACAATAAAGATGGTTTAATTGATCTATTTGGAGTTTTACAGAATAATTCAAATGGATATTCAGTTGGATATGGTAAGTATGTTTTAGTGGACGATGTATTTAACGATCCAAAAGCAAACTATTTTGATTCAGATATATGGTTTGGAGGCAGAATGGAGATAAATGATTTCAATTCTGATGGTATTGATGATATATTAGTTTGGAATTCTAATGACCATGGAGATCTAGAAGGTGGATTTTATACAGATAGAAGCCCCTTAGAAATAGTATATATTAGTAATGATGGAAATATTAATGTACAAAAGATAGGTGACCCAACTTCTGCACATAATGTTACCAGTTTTGACATAGATAATGATGGAGATATTGATCTTGTTAATTTAGAATGGTGGATGAATGATCCGGGAAATACTTCTCAAGTTCCATTATTTTATATAAATGACGGTCTTGGTAACTTTACTGTAACTAATGAAAGGTTTGAAAATAAGTCTTTTTATTTGGATACTGGTTTTGATTATGCATTTACTGCTGCTAATTCTTTTGATTTAGATAATGATGGTTATATGGATCTTTTGATAGGAGGTCAAACAATGGATGAAAGTCAATATTGTGTGTATGATAATCCTAATGATCAATTTGAACAAAATTGTTACTCAAGTAATCATCTTGAAGGAATCAGAATCATGTGGGGCTCAGAGAGTGCAAGTTTTTCAGAGGAAAACTCTACTCTAATTCCAATTGACTATTATGATAATGGTAATGAAAAACTAATGTATTCTTTTGCCTTTATTGATATTGATTATGATGGCTTTTTTGAAATGGTTACAACAGGAACTAATATTCCTGTAGATAGTTCGTATGGACCAAATTCTGGTGGTTTTATTGAAATCTATAAAAATAATGGTGATAGGTCATTTAATAATATTACTGATTCAAGAATTGAAAACGATCAATGGGACTATGCTAATAAAAGATATATTTCAACTGGAGATATTCCTTTATTTTATGATTTGGCAATTGTTGATATTGATAATGATGGTGATTTTGATATAATGCCTCATACAATTAATACAGGATTTTTCGTCGAATATGAATTAGGAAATCAAAATAATGGATATGTTAATTTTTTTAAATGGCAAAATAATATAGGTCCTAATTTTCATTGGAAAAATGATAATGGATTCTTTACTTTGATTGATAATCGTGAAGGATTTGACAGACCTTTCAGCTTACAGGGAATTGAATATGGTCTATAGGCTAGTATTGAAACACCTCCCCATCTACCTAAGCTTACTACTTGTATTAACGTGTGCTAAGGAGGACTCACAGGACCCAGGAACAACACCTAGTAACATAACCCCAAAATACATTTTAACAGCTACAGCTGGAGAAGGAGGAAGCGTAGATCCGTCTACAGGAACCTTTATTGCAGGTACTGAGGTAAGTATAACTGCTACTGCAAGTTCTGGTTATCGTTTTACGGGCTGGTCTAATGGTTCTTCAGATAATCCAGTAACAATAACATTAAACTATGATACTAGTGTTACAGCAAACTTTGAACAGATACCCGTATATAGTTTAATTATATCTGCAGAAGATGGAGGAAGTGTATCAAGTGAGGGAGGAGAGTACAGTGAAGGAACAGAGGTTAGTATTACAGCCACTCCAGATGAGGGGTATGAATTTATTTTCTGGTCGGATGGATCTACTGAGTCTACAAGAGTTATAACAGCAAGCGAGGATCTAACACTTACTGCTAGTTTTATTAACGCTAATAGTTCCTCAGGACTTCCTATTATTTATATTAACACTTCTGGAGTTTCAATTGTGTCTAAAGATGACTATGTTGAAGGTTCTATAAGTATAAGTGGAAGTGATAATTTTCCTGATCTTTCTGAAACAGATATAAAAATAAAGGGAAGAGGAAATTCAACTTGGTGGCAAGGGGGTATATGGGGAAAAAAACCTTATCAAATTAAATTTGATGATAAAACTCAAGTGTTAAACATGCCCAAAGACAAAAAATGGGTTTTGCTTGCTGAAATTTCTGATGTCTCTCTTATTAGAAATAAATTAGCCAGAGAAATTTCAGGTATAGGCAGTTTTGATTATGTTCCTAAAGCGGAATATGTAGAACTATTATTAAATAGTCAACATCAAGGAATCTATTTAGTTGGTCAAAAAGTTGAAGAATCTAAAAACAGAGTTAATATAGGAGACGATGGTTATCTTGTGGAAATTGACACCGATGCCAATGGAAGAATTGATCCTAATGATGATGTTTATTTTAAGTCCGCTCAAAGTGGATTATGGCCTGAGAGAAATGTATTTAATATTAAAGAGCCAGGACTTGAGTATGATTCAGATGAATTTAATTTAATAATAAATCATGTAGATAATTTTGAAGCTGCTCTCTTTAGTGAAGACTTTAAAAATCCTGACTCAGGATATAGAGCTTATATTGACTTGGAAAGTTTTATTGATTTTTATCTTGTAAGTGAAATAACTAAAAATCAAGATGCTGCATCATATTCGAGCATATTCTTCACCTATATGCCAGGTGAAAAAATTAAAATGGGTCCTATTTGGGATTATGATTTAGCCTTTGGAAATGTTTATTATTCTGAAGCTGAATTTCCAGAAGGCTTTTGGATTAAAAGTGGAAATCCCTGGTTTAAAAGAATGTTTGAAGATGACTATTTTAAAGAGGCGGTCAGAGAACGTTTTAATTATTATTACAGTAATTTGGGAAGTTTTCAAAGTAAAATTGATGAATTCCAGTCATATATTTCTGCTGCTCAAGAGAGAAATTTTGAATTATACCCAGGATTATTAGACCCTAGTGTTGAAATTTGGCCTGTCCCGGTAAGATTTTATAATCATAATGGATATGTTGATCATTTAAAGACCTGGCTTAATGCAAGGATGGATTGGTTAAATACTAACCTTTAAATAACTTGAAAATTAATAAGTGAAAAACCTACACTTATACCTTTCCTTATTATTTGTTTTAACATGTGCAAATCCCTCAGATAACTGGATTTACTGGATCTCGATTAACGATTATGATAATGATGGAAATTTAGATATATATAACAAAATGTTAGAAAACATTCCTTTCCATAGGTGGGAATGGAATGGGTCAAAGTATATTAAAGTTGAATAAAGAATAAACCATTTCTAAAACAAGTTATTTATTATGATGATGTCAAAAGAACAATAATTAATTAATGTCCTATAATTAATATTATGTAAAACAGGATATGTATATCAAAGTTTGTATATTAGAGCATGATTATATCTACATCCCCTAACATTGGAAATAAAAAGATTACTGAAACACTAGGAATTGCTCGTGGAAATACCGTTAGATCAAGAAATGCTGCAAGAGATATATTTGCTGCATTAAAAAATATTGTCGGTGGTGAAATTGACGAGTATACAAAACTTCAAGCTCAAGCAAGAGAACAAGCAATTAGCAGAATGATTGCTAATGCTCAAGATCTTGGTGCTGATGCTGTTGTTAATGTTAGGATAACAACTTCAATGATAATGCAAGGATGTTCAGAAATTATGGCATACGGAACTGCTGTTAAACTTTCTGATGATAATTCACCTCCTGTTTCAATAGCTTTATAATGAATGATTCAGAAATGATTTTTAGTATAGCAATTTGGCTTGTCATAATAGCCTCTTTGATTTATTTACTTATTAGAAAGATAATTAAAGAAGAAAATGAGGATTTTGAAAATAGAGATTATTAGTCCTACTTAAATAGATATAATGAATGATAGACCAAACGATATAATTAAAATTAGACCTGTCTTGAATTTAAAAAAATCATCACAAATTACAGATGAAGAGTCTTTTCAGAATGACACCTTAAGACCTATTATAAAGCTACAATCTCCAGTTTTAATAGAAACTTATAGGAATTATATTATCAAACACAAAAATGTCTTTTACGAACTTTCAAATGAAAAAAAGCTAGACTATATTGAAAATTCTATAAATAAAAATCAAAAGTTTAGAAATCTTTTAAAAGGTATGATTATAGGATTATTCACTATTGAGGAGTACCATATTTATAAAAAAAATTCATCATCCCTAAATAAAAGAATGATGAATATTATTCTTAAAAGACTACAAGATAACTTGCAGATTTTTTAAATTTAACCAATAATTAAAATTATGTCATATTTCAAAGAATTTTTAAAACATAAAAGTGTAGGTGCAATTTCCTCTAGTAGTAAAGCTATGGGAAATAAAATGTATGGTTCACTCAAATTAAATGAAGCTAATGCTGTTGTAGAATTTGGTGCAGGTGATGGTGTTTTTACTACAGAAATTTTGAAACTTATTGGGCCCAATACTAAATTTTTTGTTTTTGAAACAAATGAATATTTCTATAAAGTTTTAAAAGAAAAAATAAATGATGAAAGAGTAATTCTTATTAATGATAGTGCTGAAAAAATAGGAGATTATATAAAAAAGGAAAATTTAAACGAAGTTGATTACATTATTTCTGCGCTACCTCTATCACTAATACCGGTAGAAATTAAAAATTCTATAATTCAAAATTCAATTAAATATTTAAAAAGTAAAGGTTTGTATGTCCAGTTTCAATATACACCATATGATTATAGGAGATTAAAAAAATATTTTAAAAAAGTAAAACTTACTTTTACCTTAACTAACTTCCCTCCTGCTTTTCTATATAGATGTTATCCTTAAATTAGAAATAAAAAAAACCCACAATCAAAATGATCATGGGTTTCTTTATTGATTTATAATAAAATCTTAGTTGTTTCCACCTAGAATTATAGGCATTCCATCTTCACCAGAGCCAATAACAATAACCTTAGCATTAGGTGATTCAGATAATTTCAATGTTGCTTCAATTCCTTTTTCTTTAAGAATTCTATCAGTTAATGAAGCACTTAAAATTCTATTTGCAATAGCTTTACCTTCAGCATCAATTCTTTGTCTCTCAGCTTCTTGTTCAGCTTTAACAAGTCTAAATTCATATTCTAAAGATTCTTGCTCCTGAACTAATTTTCTCTCAATACCTTCTTTAATAGCAGTTGGTAATGTAACATCTCTAACTAAAACAGAGTTTAATTGAATATGCTGTGATAAAACATTATCACGTGTTTCTTCAAAAATTTCATTTTGAATTGCATCTCTTTTAGTTGAATATAATTGCTCCGGTGTATATCTTCCAACGACACTTCTAGCTACCGCTCTTATATTAGGTAGTAAAACTGAGTTTAAATAGTTTTCACCTTTAGTTTGGTGAAGAAGACCAAGTTCATCATATAGTGGTTGATATAAAATTGATATATCTAAACTAATTTCAAGACCATTAGATGATAGTACTTGCATTCTCTCAAGAGCTTCTTGTTGTCTTACATTGTATATTACAACTCTATTCCAAGGTGCAATAATCTTAAAACCTTCTCCTTTAGGAGGAGCATCCGTAACTACACCACCGCCTAGAGTTTGAAATAGAACTCCAGCTTGACCTGAACCTATATTAACAGATGATCTGGATATAAATACGATTAGTAATAGTGATAATAAAATAATAGGTAAACCTACGTTTGGCAAATTTTTCATTTATATAAATATTAAGTTAACATTCCTCCATCTACGTGAAGAACTTGTCCAGTTATATAACTAGACAGATCAGATGCGAAAAATACACATGCATTTCCAACATCGCTTGGGTTTCCACCTCTTTTAAGTGGAATACTTTCCTTCCAAGAATTAATAACATCCTCTGACAAAGAGTCCGTCATGTCAGTTTCAATAAATCCAGGAGCAATAACATTGCTTCTTATATTTCTTGAACCAAGTTCAAGAGCTACTGATTTAGAAAAACCAATAATACCTGCTTTAGAAGCAGAATAATTTGATTGCCCTGCATTCCCTTTAACACCTACAACAGAGCTTATATTAATAATTGAACCACTTCTTTGCTTTAGAAATGTTCTTATAGATGATTTAGTTAGATTAAAGACTGAAGACAAGTTTGTATTTACAACACTATCGAAGTCTTCTTTATCCATTCTCATTAGAAGATTATCTTTTTTGATTCCAGCATTATTTACTAGAACATCAATTTTTCCAAAATCAGATATTACATCATCAACTAATTTTGAAGAATCATCAAAACTTGAGGCATCACTTTTATAAGCTTTTGCTTTAACACCTAATTTATTAAGTTCTGTTGCTAAATTTTCAGCAGATTCTTTTGAATTATTATATGTAAATGCAACATCACAACCATTTTCAGCAAAAGATTGACATATAGCCTTACCAATACCTCTACTTCCACCTGTAACAATTGCAACCTTTGATTCTAATAATTTCATTATCCTAAAATTTCTTTAACGGACTTTCCTATATCTGCAGGAGAATCTACTACTAATATACCGGATTCTCGCATAATTCTCTTTTTTGCAGAAGCAGTATCATCTTTACCTCCTATAATCGCACCTGCATGACCCATTTTCCTTCCTTTTGGAGCAGTTTCTCCAGCAATAAAACCAACTACTGGTTTTTTGTTTCCATTATCTTTAATCCATTTAGCAGCATCAATTTCTAGTTGACCACCAATTTCACCAATTAATACTATCACGTCAGTTTCATCATCATCCATAAATAATTGTACAGAATCTAGAAGTGTTGTACCAATTATTGGATCACCTCCTACTCCTATTGCAGTTGATATTCCAAACCCAGCCTTTACAACTTGATCTGCAGCCTCATAAGTAAGTGTTCCAGATTTTGAAACAATACCAACATTACCTTTCTTGAAGACAAAACCTGGCATAATACCAATTTTAGCTTCTTCTGGGGTAATTATTCCTGGGCAATTAGGACCAATTAAGCGAATATTTTTTCCTTCTATATATGAAACAACTTTAGTCATATCACCAATAGGAATACCTTCAGTTATGGTTACAATAGTTTCAATATTAGCCTCTGCAGCTTCCATTATTGCATCTGCTGCAAACATAGGAGGTACAAAAATTATTGAAGTATTGATGTCTTCAGATTTTAAAGCATCCGCAACACTGTTATATACAGGTTTGTCTAGATGTTTAGTACCACCTTTTCCAGGAGTAACTCCACAAACAACATTTGTTCCATATTCAATCATTTGTTCAGAGTGAAATGTTCCTTCACTTCCAGTAAAACCTTGAACTAAAACATTAGAGTTTTTATTAACTATAATACTCATTTAGTGTAATTTTTGACAAATTTATTTTATTCTTTCGATATACTGACCTTTTTCAGTATCAATTTTTACTTTATCTCCTTCATTAATAAATAACGGAACATTAATCAATGCACCTGTCTCTAGAGTAGCTGGTTTTAATGCATTTGTTGCTGTATTTCCTTTAATCCCCGGTTCTGTGTGAGTAACTTCAAGAACTACGCTTAGAGGCATATCAACAGACAATGGATTGTTGTCTTCAGTATTAATAATTATGGTGACATTCTCCCCTTCTTTTAATAGACCTGGATGATCAATTTTGTTTTTATCTATTGTGATTTGATTATAATCCTCAGTATTCATAAAATGAAAATGATCTGAATCGTTATATAAAAACTGATATTTACTTGTAACTACTTTAACTTCTTCAATTTTATGACCAGATGGAAAAGTATTATCCAAAACCTTACCATTAGTTACACTTTTAAGTTTTGTTCTAACAAATGCAGGTCCTTTTCCAGGTTTAACATGAAGAAACTCAATTACTTTATAAATATCATGATTATACTTTATACATAAACCTTTTCTGATATCACTTGTGCTAGCCATATATTTTAATTTTTTTGAAAGTATCCTTTCATTATACCTCTTTGTGAATTATCAATAAATTGAATTATCTCATCTCTTTCAGGTGTTGCATTTAGTTCAGCTTGAATGATTTCCATAGCCTGAGTATTGTTGTACTTTTTCTGATATAATATTCTGTATATATTTTGAATTTCATGGACCGTGTTACTGTCAAAACCTCTTCTTCTAAGACCTACTGAATTTATTCCAACATAAGATAAAGGCTCTCTGGCAGCTTTAACATAAGGAGGTACATCCTTTCTTACAAGCGAACCACCAGCTACAAATGCGTGTGAACCAATTTGACAAAACTGATGAACTGCAACAAAACCTGAAAGAATAACATAGTCACCAACAGTAATATGACCAGCAAGAGTACTATTGTTTGAAAATATACAGTTATCCCCAACGAAACAATCATGTGCAATATGAGAATAGGCCATAATTAAACAATTCTTACCTATTCTAGTTCTACCTCTGTCTTTTGTACCTCTATTTATGGTTACACATTCTCTAATTGTTGTATTATCACCAATTTCACAAATTGAATCTTCTCCTTCAAATTTTAAATCCTGTGGGTTTCCAGAAATAACAGAACCAGGGTAAATAAAACAGTTTTTACCGATTCTAGCACCTTCCATTATTGTAACATTTGAACCTACCCATGTTCCTTCACCAATCTCAACATTATTGTTAATCGTAGTAAAAGGTTCAACAACTACATTTTTTGCAATTTTTGCACCTGGATGGACGTATGCTAAAGGTTGATTCATAATGTATCTTTTTTAATAATTTTTGCCATAAATTCTCCTTCACTTTTAATTTTATCTCCAACAAAAGTCTGACCGTGCATATGAATAATTCCTCTTCTAATTGGTGAAATAAGCTCTAATTTACAAATAAGAACATCACCAGGAACTACAGTATCTTTAAATTTACACTTATCCATTTTCATAAAGAATGTGAGATAGTTCTCTGGATCTGGAACTGTATTCAATACTAAAACACCGCCTGCTTGAGCCATGAACTCAACTTGAAGAACACCTGGCATTACCGGTGCACCAGGAAAGTGACCTTTAACCCAAGATTCACTTTGCTCAACTCTTCTTAGTCCAATTACATGAGATTCTGATAATTCTAATACTTCATCAATTAATAAAAATGGAGGCCTGTGAGGAATTACATTCATGATTTGATTAGAATCCATTAAAGGTTTTTTGTCATAATTTATTGTAGGTATAATATTTTTTCTGTCTGATTTTATAGCCTCGCTAACTATTTGAGCAAATTTAGCATTTACTGCGTGTCCTGGTTTTTCAGCTATAACTTTTCCTCTAATTTTTGTACCAATTAATGCAAGATCACCAATAACATCTAGAAGTTTGTGTCTTGCAGCTTCATTAGGATAATGTAGACTCAAATTATCAAGAATACCATTTGGTGTAACTGATATAGAACTTTTATTAAAAGCCTTTTTAAGTCTTTCCATATTACTTTCAGCAAGAGGTTTGTCTACGTAGACAATTGCATTATTTAAATCACCTCCTTTGATTAGACCATGCTCTAAAAGTGTTTCAAGCTCATGAAGAAAACTAAATGTTCTTGAAGAAGATATTTCTTCTTTAAAGTCACCTATATCATTAATTGAAGCAGTTTGAGTTCCTAAAACCTCTGTATTAAAATCAATTTTTGTGTCAATACTATAATTGTCATCTGGAATAAGAGATAAATTACTTCCTGTTTCTTTACATTTATATGAGATCTTTTCAGTTGGAATAAACTCTTCCCTTAAAGCATTTTGCTCTACAATTTTAGCTTCTTCTAAAGATTGAATAAAAAACTTAGATGAGCCGTCCATAATTGGAACCTCTGGACCATCCATACAGATATAACAATTATCAATATCTAGGCCAGTTAATGCAGCTAAAACATGTTCAGAGGTATGAATTCTAAATGATCCATTATCAAGGTTAGTACCTCTATCAGTATTTGAAATAAATTTTATATTAGCTTGAATAGTATTATCTCCTTCTATGTCCTCCCTTATAAATACTAAACCAGTGTTAGAGGGTGCAGGTTTAAAT
>Ga0206131_10008287_pt1 | contig 10246 bp, 9 predicted proteins | sample Helgoland_Spring_FD_148636 | JGI IMG/M metagenome (GOLD analysis project Ga0206131, IMG submission 148636) | Pelagic subsurface seawater microbial communities from Kabeltonne, Helgoland, North Sea - Helgoland_Spring_Bloom_20160517_1 | ecosystem: Environmental > Aquatic > Marine > Epipelagic ... | reverse complement strand
CCAAAGAACAAGCAAGAGCAGTACTACCAGAAGGCAATACTGTGAGCCGTTTGTATGTTAATGGTACATTGCGTAGTTGGATTCACTACATTGAATTGCGTGGCGACAACGGCACACAATTAGAACATATGGAATTAGCATGGGCAGTAGCGGATGCTATTACTAAAATCTTCCCTATGGCTGAAGAATTCAAGCACAAAACACTGTAAGTCGTTGATTTAACTGTCGTATATTCACTTGACTTTAACATAAATTCTGCTATAATAACTACTGTATTTTAAATTATAGGTAGGACTATTATGCAAATGAATATACCAGCAGTACTTTGTACACTATTACTAATAGGCTGTGGCGGAGGAGGCGGCGGCAGTTCTGCAGATACTGAAGCTTTGTATACACCTTCAGCTACACCACTTCCGAGTACTCCGTCTTTTGATGTGGAATACAATAATTCACCAGATGTATCTATCATTAATGCAGTAAGCAAGTTAGATATACCCACTTGTACATTGTCTCGAATACAACAAACAATGTTAGTAGATATTAATAACGACAACTACAAAGACATAATAATGTTTGTATTGTGCGGACATATTGATCACCCCGATCAAGGACCTAATGTTGTACACGATGATCCACTTCCAAACACTATGATGGCACTTGTTAGTGACGGGTATGGGTCATACAGTGTAAACAACATTGAAGTTTTTGGTCAAAATCATGTACAAATTGGTGGAAAGAAAGGAGGCGTTGCAGGATTTTTTACAATGTTAGAAGATACTAACAGTGGTATTGGTTTGCCTCATATTACATATATTGTTTCAAGAGATGATTTTCAAAGAAAACGTGCAGAAGACTTTAGTAATCATAATTCGATGCAGGGTGTGTTTACAGCAGATTACAACAATGTGTACAATTTAAAAGTACTCGGCGAAGATCCTATTTGGGCACAAGGCGTTGCAGGTTTACCTAATATGAATTACAATTGGGATATATTGTTTGGTTATTGGGATAGCGATTTCCGATCACATCAACCTCTAGCATATCGCAATGAAGGTCAATCATGGAGTGATGTTAGTGCTGAGTACGAAGCAGATGATGACAAATATAAAATGTCAGAGTGGGCATATTTACAAACATTCGATACTAACGATCACAGACCTTTTGGCGAAGTAAAATCTGTAACTTCTAACTATGCTATCGGCGCAGGCGGAGAAGGATTTGCTATATACGACATAACGCAGGGTATTGTAAGAGAAACATTAATGTACGATACATGCGATGAATTAGGATGCCTCGAATGGGGAGATCCGCAAGTATCAACTTGGTGTGCTCGTAACGAAATTGTAGCAGTAAACGGCGAACATTATTTTGGTGGACTTGCATGGGACCATTTTGAACTTTGGTGGCCAACACCAGACAGCGAGCCAATGCTGTTGGCATTTGCGGCTGTACAACGTCTTGCTAACGGCCAGCAATACAATGAAAATACTGAGTATGACTGTAACACACAACTCGAAGGCGGTACAGTTAGAGTACTTTTTGCTATGGAAGGTGACAGACTTGTAATGCAAGATAACCCATTCCCAGAAAAATTTATTGACGGCGCCGGTGTACACAAACAAACTTTAGATTTAAACGGTGACGGCTATATGGATTATTGGTCATCAGGTGGCTGGGCACAAGAAGGTGAACCTCAAATTTATATTAATAACAAAGAAGGTAAATTAGTATGGCATCAGCGTGGGCAATTGCCAAACTTGCCACAGCAAGATTTTTGTAATAGTGTTGGTTGTATTACTGCCACAGAAGAAAGTTTTTTAGGTGATCTTAACGGCGACGGCATTACAGACCTAATACAGTATCACGTTGGTACACAGATTCCTAACTTACCAAACTATGTGCAAGGTGGGTCTACATCACCATTTGAAAATAAGTCAGGTAAAATAAATATTTGGTACGGAAAGTAATATGAAAAAGAAAGAAGAAATGTTAGTAATCACAATGGAAGAATGTGGAGAGCTAATACAAGCATGTAGTAAAATGCTACGGTTTGGTGAGGACCAAGACTACACACAACTGCAAGAAGAGATAGGTGATGTTATGTGTATGATCGAAATTTTGCGTGATGGCGGCCTCGTAAGTGATAAACAAATAGCAGATAGAATAAAAGTTAAAAAAGAAAAACTAATGAAGTGGAGTTTATTGTTCAGTGAAGATTAATTTTGATGTAGACATTGACATGGCGAATAGAGATGACTTTCTCTCGTTAATTAAACATACACCTGCAAGTATTGAAAAGGACGGTAAGTTTACCAAACACAATACTGGTGTCTACTTTCAAAATATTCCTAAGTTTCCATTAGAAGGTTACAGCACAATAGATCACAAACAAGCAGAAGATGAAGGTTGGTTCAAAGTAGACTATCTTAATAACAGTGTGTATTCTGATATTATAGACGAAGCACATCTTAATAAACTACTTGCTATGGAACCATTATGGGACTTACTACAACACAACGAAGTAGTAACACAACTGTATCACGTAAACAACTACTTAAATGTATTGCAAGATTATAAGCCAACTAGTATTGAGCAGTTAGCAATGATACTTGCAATTATTCGCCCGGGTAAGAAACACCTGTTAGGTAAAAGTTTTGAAGAAATAGAAAAGACTGTTTGGGTAAAACCTGAATCAGGAGAATACTATTTTAAGAAGGCTCATGCTATTGCATTTGCCACAGCAATTGTGGTACAGTTAAATAGAATTTGTGAAATCTAAGAGTCGCGTCTGACGTTTTGTAATTGAATACCTCTACGTTTAATACGTTTCTTTAACATATTTTGTAAAGTAGTCATTGGACCAAACAAGTGTTCGACATCTTTCATAACCATCGTAGTTAAGTATTTTTGATAAGGCTTCATTTCGTGATGTAAAAATACATCAATAGGTAAAAGTCGGTTAGACTCCCACCACCATGTTTCGCCTAAATTAACAAACAATGCTCTAGTTTCTTTATTTGGCATTTTTGATAAGTCGTACATGGTTAAAATTGTGTTATCGTAGTTAACAACTATCCCATAATACTCTGACTTTGCGTAAGTTAATCCGGTAATAAAAGGAAATTGCTCTTGGTCGATTTCTTGCATAACGATATTTACCTATTAGATAGATAAATACTGTAACAGAAAGGTATATATTATATGAATCCTGCCAATAACAGACTATTTTTATACGATGATTCGATAGATCTCGTAATTACCGCCGACAACTTATACGTGGATAACAAACCAATGAACAATAAATCAATCATAGCACATAAAGGTTTAACTAATACAATTAATTTTAATATTAGAAACCGAGATAGAAAACTACAGCCTGTATTTACAGATGAGGTTGTTGCATACATTGTAAATCCAGCGTCGCGATCAAGACTACTTACTAAGCGAGTAGAAGTAACTAGTGATGCAGGATTAGTTAAACTACATTTACAACCAGGTGACCTACAAGATATCAATCCTGGATTGTACACAATGTATATTACTCGTACTAATAATGAAGGTACAGACCTACCAATTTTTTCTAATCAAAATAATGACGTTGCATTAGATATCGAAATATCAGAACAAGCAGTGCTTGATCCTATACCTACACAATTTAATACAACAATGACAGAACCTAGTAACAATGTATTTGTTTCAAGTGCGTTCTTTGGTAATTTGGATCGTAACTTTAAAGATGCCCAACACAGTGTTGCTGTGTACCATAAAACATACACAGGTAATATAAAGATACAAGCAAGTTGTATGCAAACTACACCACAAGGTGATGACGCTCACGGTGACTGGTTTGATGTAGTTTCAAATGTTGCTATCACAGGCACAACGGATATTCTATATAATCACTTTGCAGTTAATTGTAATTGGGTTAGGGTAATTAGTTATCCTGATGATGCTAACAGCACAATTTCCAATATTCACGTTAGAAACTAAATTTTATTTGACTTTGATATTTAACTCTGCTATAATATGCCTATGAGTGTGGATTCTGTAGTTGAACAAGTACACAGATTATTAGTAGATAATATTCCGGTGCGTAGTAACAAGACACCTAGTGGCTGGGTTACATTTGATTGTCCTGTGTGCAGTGACAATCGTAAACGTGCAGGTATTATTTCTAATGGTGCTAAAATTAGTTTTAATTGTTTTAACTGTGGACATAAGACAGGTTGGACTCCTAATCCTTATATAGGTAAGAAGTACAAAGACTTGGCTATGAGACTGGGTGCTACTACTGCTGATGTACATGCTGTACAAGTAGAGATGTTAAAATACAGTGACGACCTACAAGAGACCGAAGGTACTAACTATGTTTACAATTTAAGCAAGTTTGATACAGTAGAATTACCAGAAGATGTACAAACAATTGATAGTTTAGAAGATGGTAATGCACTAAAAGAGTACGCAAGGCAACGTGGCTTGTTAGGCATATATCCTTTGCTACATTTTAATGATATAGCAAACAAGAAAAGAGTCATTGTGCCTTTTACATACAATAATGAAATCGTAGGCTGGACAGGAAGACATATTGCACCGCCTAATAAACAAACTCCAAAGTACTTGCACAAACTACAACCAGGTTATGTGTTTAATGTAGATGCATTTGCTGACAGTGAAAGAGAAATAGTTATTGTAACAGAAGGTGTATTTGATGCAATACTAGTAGATGGCGTTAGCATACTAGGCAATTCTATAACACCCGAACAAGCACACTTGATTGACAGACTAGGTAAACGTGTTATAGTATGCCCTGACAGAGATACAGCAGGTAAAGAGCTAATTGAACAAGCTCTCGAACTTAATTGGGAAATAAGTTTCCCACCTTGGCATGTTGATGTCAAAGATGCCGCAGATGCAGTCGCCAAATATGGCAGACTTTTAACAGTTGCAAGTATAATTAAATACGCAACAGATAATAAGATTAAATCACAAGTAAAGATGAGAATGCTATAATGGATATAAAAGATTACAACGAAGAAGTACAAGAAATGTTTTTGAGATTTTTGATCAGTGATCCTTCATTGTTCTCAAGATGTCAAAACATTGTTGAACCTAGATTCTTTAATAGAAAGTTTCGCCCTTCTGTTGAATTATTACAAAGCCATAGCACTGAATTTAATGCTATTCCCACACTAGATCAAATACAAGCAGTAGGCGGAATTAATTTACTGCCTATTGAAAATGTAACGCCAGATCACCACAACTGGTTCTTGCGTGAATTTGAAACATTTTGTAGACATAAAGCACTTGAAGCAGCAATTATCGAAAGCACAGACTTATTAGAGAATCAAGACTACGGCACAGTAGAAGAAAAAATTAAGAAAGCAGTACAAACAGGCCTTGTAAAAGATTTAGGTTTAGATTACTTTGAAAATCCTAAAGAAAGACTAGAATGGATCAAGCAACAAGCAGGTGCAACTAGCAGTGGATGGAAAGCCATTGATCAAAAGTTATATGGCGGCATGAACAGAGGCGAGATTAATATATTTGCTGCCCCAAGTGGCGGCGGTAAGAGTTTGTTCTTGCAAAACTTAGCAGTGAATTGGGTAATGGCTGGACTTAATTGTGTTTACATCAGTCTAGAGCTAAGTGAACAACTTATTAGTATGCGTTTAGACGCAATGGTAAGTGGTTACGGTACCAGAGACGTTATGAAAAATATCGATGACGTTGATCTTCGTGTGAGAATGAAAGCAAAAGGTGCTGGCAAACTTCGTGTTAAGCAAATGCCTAGTGGTATTAACACAAATGACATTAGAGTATTTTTACGAGAGTATGAAATTGAGTGTGGAGAAAAAGTAGATTGCTTGTTAGTAGATTACTTAGACTTAATGATGCCTATTAGTGCTAAAATATCAGCAGAAAACTTGTTTGTTAAAGACAAATACATTTCAGAAGAGTTGCGTAACTTAGCAATGGAGCGTGATATATTACATGCAACAGCATCTCAGTTAGGAAGAAGTGCTGTAGAAGAAGTAGAATATGATCACAGTCATATTGCAGGTGGTATCAGTAAAGTTAATACAGCAGATAATGTTATTGGTATATTTACAAGTAATGCTATGCGAGAAAGAGGTAGATATCAGGTACAGTTTATGAAAACTCGTAGTAGTGCCGGTGTTGGTAGTAAAGTTGATTTAAAATTTAACACAGATACATTAAGAATTGAAGATTTAGAGGAAGGTGATGAGGATTCTCTAACAATGACTACTAACAGTTTGGTAGATCAACTAAAAAGAAATAGTAGTATTAAGGCAGAGGATAGTGAAAACAAAGACACTATTGGGCAAGCCATGAACATGCGAGAATTTTTATCCAAGAATGACGACTTCTAATTGATAAATAGTGTTAAGCCTATTAACAGGAGCGTAATGTGCGAAAGACTCGTAGCATAATAGAAGAATTAAATCTTATTTCTGTCGACAGAGACAGAAATCATGCGGTTGAAAACCGTGGCGAACACCTTATCGAAAGTGTAATACATTTAATTCAACGAATTGAAGAAAATTACAGTGAAGCACAGGCAAAAGATTTAACTAATCGTATAGTCAATAGCATTCGTGCTAAAGATTCTTCTAAATTCTCCCGAGGCATAAAGAAAGTAATCAAAGAGAGCCAGCGGGAAGAAAACAATGACTCAAATTCGTAAAGATATTGATCTAATAACAGAAAGTATTAAGATAAACGAAGCCTGGCAAGAACTGCCTGTTTCTGTTAGAGAAGATTTAAATACAATTGTTAGTGAGTTAAATAAACTCAACGAAGCAACACTTGCCCCGGAGCAAATACAAGGTGTATTTCAGAGCTTAGTTACTAACCGTGGCGAAGGTGGAAACACTGCTCAACTAGCAAAGAAAGCTCAACTACATCTAACACCGTTATTTGCAAAAATAACTGGCAATCCTAAACTTAAAGCAATACTATCTAAAGTAGGTAATGCAGTACCTATTGATAGATTAAAAGTAATGGTTGCAAAATTACCAGACCCTGCAGGCAAAAATGCATCAGCAGTTGTTGCCGCTATCCAAAAAGGTGCTCAGTCAATTGAAAATGATGAAGACATGGCAGCATTTAAAGGCTTGATGATGACAGTTATCACTATTGGAATGGGTGTTGCCGGAGCAGGTGGACCAGCAGTACTTGGTATTATAGGAACAACAGCAATATTTAGAACAGTAGTAGACAGTGCTATCAAAGCAGCCGCAGGTGGAACTGTAGCAGACATTGGTAAAACAGCAGCCGTAGGTGCAGCCAAAGGTGCCGTTGCTGGTATAGTTGGTAATGCTATAGGCGGTATATTTGATGCAGAAATACAACCTCCTACACCAGAGGATGGTATAGCCTCAGTTGCCCCAATAGAAATAGATACAACTGAAATTGCAGATGCAGCCGACATAGATGTCGCTGATGCATCAGCTGCAGAATCATTGTTAACTTCTTATCCTGAAACAGTTGAAGAATTCCGATTACAGACAGCACAAAATTGGGCAGACTCCCTCGCCGAACAAAATTACAGTGAACTATCTCCTGCTATGGTACAGAAAATGGCAGACAACATGACAGTAACAGGTGATTACCCAGGAAACTTTACAATGGCCACTGCCGGCGGAGGTTTCAACCAAGGTGGGATTTATTTAACACCAACTGAACAAGCAGGTTGGTCACAGTTTGCTCAAGGTAAATCCTTAGGCGAATTAGTAGGTGATGACGGTAATGCTTGGCTATCACAAAATGTAGAAGGCGCTGAAGAATTTTTTGCAGAGCGAGGCGCACAGGCAGCCGCGGAAGCAGAAGCATTAACTGTTCGATATGATGCAATGAGTGCTGAAGAACAACAAGCATTCGATGTTGATGCTGCAGAAGCAGAAGAACTATGGAGCGATGAACCTTATACTCCACCAGGTACACCTAAGTACGATGCAGCAGCAGTAGGTGCCGCGGTAAAAAGCGAAGTAGGTAGTGATGTATCAGACAACTTAACCCAAAGTTTTGTACACCCAGAGTGGAAAAATGTATTATCAGAAGAAGTTGGCGAAGACTTTGATGCTTTAGTAGAACAAGTAGGCGAGGAAGTAGCAGTATTTGTAATGTTCGAATGGTACAACAAGTATGTAAAAGAAAATCAGCCTATAATTGAAGGCATGGAACATTTACAAGAGCATCGATTAATTGAAAACATAGAACAAGTTATAATGGAAGCACCTGTGCCAGGAAAGCAAGGTGCATTAAGAGGTGATCAGTCAGCAGCCGGACAAAAGAAATATACAGATAATTATGATGCTATCTTTAATAAAGACAAAAAGGCAGCACCGACATCAGCGTCAAGGCCTGGTATGAATACACAGGATGCACCAAAACCAAGCCTAGCACAAAAAATAGGCGGGGCATATAAGAAAGCAGTAGGTAAAGTAGGACAAGCGGCCAAAGCAGTCGGTAGTGCCGCAGTTAATACAGTTATCAAGCCAATTCTTAACAGTGCTCCAGTAAAAGCATTTACAAATAAGATAGCGGCAGTAACAGGTATGCAAGGAAAGATAGATCCTGAGAAACTTCAAGCAGACTATACAGCAGCTAAATCACCAACAGAGTCAGATGATGTTGCTAAATTCTTGCAAAAGAATGCAGGCGCAACAAAAGATGAAGTTGATACAGCATTTAAAGCGGCTGGCATAGAAGCAGTAGCACCTGAAGAAGAGCCAGAGCAAGAAGAACAACCACAAGCAGGACAAGAACAACCACAAGCAGGACAAGAACAACCACAAGCAGGCGGTGAACAACCACAGGCAGGTGGTGAACAACCACAGGCAGATACTAACCAAGACGGTAAAGATGACGCTACAGGCGCACCAATTGCTCCTCAGGGTGCAAGTACCCCAGGTGAACCACAAACAGGCGCACAGGGCACTACAAGCGGTGCTGCAGGTGGTTCTACAGGTGGAAGCGGCGCAATAGGCAAAGGTGTACAACAAGCACAAGGCGGACAAGCACCTACAACTGACCAAGAGCCAGCAGAACCAAAAATTCCTAACAACAAGAAAGAAAAAGTTAATGGCATAGAATTTACATGGAGTGAAGAACAAAATGAATGGATTAATGCACAAGGCACACCAGCAACAGGCTTAATGAAGCAAGAGCTTATGAAGAAATGGGGACTTGATGTAGCAGGAAATCCACCTAAAAAAGGCCTCATAGGTAGAGCAGCAGATTATATAAGCGGTAAGACACCAGGTTTAGCTCAAGCAACACGCTCAGATCCTAAAGCAGGAATACTAAAGAAAGCAGGTGCAACAGCAGCCGCGGCAGTTGGTGGAGCAATTGGTGGTATGTTTGGGGGCAAAGGGCAACCAGAGCAACCAGCAGAACCAGGTACACCAGAACAACCAGCACAACCAGCACAGCCACAAGGCACTGAACAACCTGCACAACAACCTGCACAACAACCTGCACAACAACCTGCACAACAACCTGCACAACTTAAAGCAGTTCCGGGTCCGACTACAGCAGAACTAAAAGCATTACAGTCTAAAACACTACAAGGTGACTTAGCATCTGCAAAAGCATTAGTTGCTAAATTAAGTGAACTAAAATCCAAAGGATATGATGCAGACAACTTTATCCAATCAGCCGCACCAGCAATGAAACGAGGTGGCCTAGCAAAATCAGATCCACAAGCATACGCAACTTTTGCTAAAATGGCAAGAAGCATGAGAGCAGAAGCATACGAACACATGTGTGCTATACTAGAACATGCAGGCCTTACTTGGGCAGATATAGGATACGAAGTATTAATATCAGAAAGTGTAACATCACATGTTATGCTAATACCAATTGATGTTGTACAAATGGCAGAAATGAAAAAGTTAGCGGGGATTTAATTATGTTGTTAATGGAATTTAATACAGTTACTAGAAAACAGATTCCTTTGTGTGAGTATCACGAACTAGACGAAGGATGGAAAACTAAACTTGGAGGACTTGCATTAGCTGCCGCGATGGCATTTAATGCTATGAATCCATCAAAAGTAGATAATAATGAAGTATTTGTTTACATGGACACTGCAGGTAAAACTCATACAGTTACTCAGATGAACGATATTCCATCTGACGCACAGTTTAAGTTTAAAATTAATACAACAGCCAAAGATGTAGCAGCCCTCGATAAATCTGGGAAAGAAATACCAGTAGAG